>ERZ802830.3-NODE-3-length-184802-cov-24.9086_pt1 | contig 184802 bp, 199 predicted proteins | sample MGYA00345654_ERZ802830 | MGnify/ENA primary metagenome ERZ802830 (study PRJEB30503, sample SAMEA104212375) | marine metagenome | biome: Westerlies Biome; feature: [SRF] surface water layer (ENVO:00010504) within the epipelagic zone...; material: water...
AAAGAAAAAGAGTAAATTGGATTTAGGTGAATTAAGTTATAATTTTTCAAATTAATTTAGAAATTAGGAGTAATAATTAAATGTCAAATATTTCTGCATCATTAGTTAAAGAGCTAAGAGATAAAACAGGCGCCGGCATGATGGATTGTAAAAATGCTCTCAATGAAAATAATGGAGATATAGAATCTTCAATTGACTGGTTAAGAACAAAAGGCCTTGCAAAGGCTGCAAAGAAATCAGGAAGAGTTGCATCTGAAGGCTTAATAGCTATTTCTTCATCGGATGATTTCAGTGCAATTGTAGAAGTTAATTCAGAAACAGATTTTGTTGCTAGAAATGACACATTTCAAGATGTTGCAAGGACAATAAGTTCTCTAGGCATAATGTCTTCAAGTGTTGATGACTTAAAAGAACAAAATATTGATGAAAAAGATATGAATGTCGAAGCTTATATTACGGAGATGATCTCTTCTATCGGTGAGAATATTAATCTAAGAAGAATGACAAGATTTGACTCATCAAATAGCCACGTATCCACTTATATTCATGGACAAGTTAATGAAGGTCTTGGAAAGATAGGTGTTATGGTTAATCTAAAATCAGATTTAGAAAAACAAGCTTTAGGTGAGCTAGGAAAAAAGATAGCAATGCATATTGCTGCAACCAATCCATTATCAATCTCTGTTGAGAATATCCCTTCCGATGTTTTAGAGAGGGAGCGGAATATTTTGATAGAAGAGGCAAGAGAGTCAGGCAAACCTGAAGAGATAATTGAAAAAATGATTGATGGAAGGCTTAAGAAATTTTATCAAGAAAGTGTTTTGTTAGAACAAACATATGTAATTGATGGAGAGAGTAAGATATCAAGTGTGCTCCAGTCACTTGGAAGTCCAGTTGAGATAATTGAATTTGTAAGATATGAACTTGGGGAAGGTATAGAAAAGGCTTCAGATGAAGATTTTGCAAGTGAAGTAGACTCAATGGTTTCTGGAAATTAATTCTAAATATAAATTTATATTTTTTTCTAATAGAATTTTAATTCTTCATTTAGTAACATGTTCTTCGTTTAATAATCGGGGTATCCATGTCAAATGTTCGTTATAAACGAATTCTTCTAAAAATTTCAGGTGAATCATTAATGGGAGATGATTCTTATGGTATAGACGTCAAGACTGTTGATAGAATAGCTTCTGAGATATCACAAGCATGCGACTTGGGTATACAGCTTTGCTTAGTTATAGGTGGCGGTAATATTTTTAGAGGGCTTGCAGGATCCGCAAAAGGTATGGATAGAACTAGTGCTGATTATATGGGTATGTTGGCAACTGTTATGAACGCTTTAGCCATGCAGAACTCTCTTGAAAGGTTGGGAGTGCAAACAAGGGTTCAGTCAGCCATAACAATGACTTCAGTTTGCGAGTCTTATACTAGGAGAAGAGCCATAAGGCATATGGAAAAAAATCGAGTAGTTATATTTGCTGCTGGTACCGGTAATCCTTACTTTACAACTGATACTGCAGCAGCATTGCGTGCTAGTGAAATGGCTTGCGAGGCACTATTTAAGGGAACAAAGGTAGACGGTGTATACTCTAAAGACCCTAATAAGCATGAAGATGCCATTAAATATGAAAATATTTCTTTTCAAGATGTTCTTACTAAAAATTTAAAAGTGCTTGATGCATCGGCAATTTCACTAGCAAGAGATAACGATATACCTGTGATTGTTTTTTCAATTACAGAAAAAAATTCTTTTTTAAAAGTTTTGAATGGTAATAATGAATCTTCAACAATTATAAATTAAAAATGAGAGAGCAAAGTGACTGATAAACTTAATATTGACGATTTAAAAAGAAGGATGGAAGGAGCGATAAGTTCTTTTAGTCATGATTTATCTGGACTAAGAACTGGCAGAGCTTCAGCTAATATGATTGATCATGTTACGGTAGATGCATATGGATCTAAAATGCCTATTGAGCAAGTCGGAACGATATCTGTCCCTGAGCCTAGAACTATTTCTATACAGGTTTGGGATAAAGGTCTTGTGATTTCAGTGGAAAAAGCAATTCAAGAGGCAGGGTTGGGATTAAATCCTCAAACTGACGGTCTATTAATTCGTATTCCTGTTCCAGAATTAAATGAAGAACGAAGACAGGAACTTATAAAAATAGCAGGAAAATATACTGAACAATCAAAGATTGCTATTAGAAATATTCGAAGGGATGGAATGGACTCTATTAAAGATATGGAAAAAAATTCTGATATTGGTAAGGATGATAGCGTTTCATTGTCTTCAGATGTTCAGGATTTGACTGATACCTATATAAAAAAAATAGACGAGACTTTGTCCGTTAAAGAAAAAGAAATTAAACAAGTATAGTTTTTTATGAAAACCTCTGAAAAAAGAGAAAATAACCTTTCTCATCTCGCAATTATAATGGATGGAAACGGAAGGTGGTCAGAACAAAAAGGTTTACCTAGGGAAGATGGTCATAAAGAAGGTGTTGAATCTTTAAGGAAACTTTTAAGGTATATAGATGATTTTAAGATTCCATATTTAACAGTTTTTAGTTTTTCTACTGATAACTGGAATAGGCCTAAATCTGAAATTTCTAATTTAATGAATCTCTTAAGAAAGTTTATCCAAACTGATTTAACTGAGCTTCATAATAATAATGTAAAGATAAGAATTATTGGAAATCGTGAGGGTGTTCCAAAGGATATTATAAAACTAATAGAGTCTTCTGAATTTTTAACAAGAAATAATGATGGATTGTATCTTCAGATAGCTTTTAATTATAGTGGGCGAGATGAGATTGTAAATGCTTTAAAGAAAATTGGCGCCTCAATAAAATCTGGTGATATTGATCCATATAATATTAACGAAGATATTGTAGATAGTAATTTATTTACAGCAGGACTCCCTGAGCCAGATTTACTGATAAGAACTGGTTCTGAAAAAAGAATATCTAATTTTTTGCTTTGGCAGCTAGCTTATACAGAAATTTATTTTGAAAAATCTTTATGGCCTGATTTTAATAAAGATCTTTTAACTGAGGCTATAAATGATTTTAATAACAGGTATAGACGATATGGTAAAATTGAAGAAAGGTTAAAAAAATGACATTACCTGAAGACTTTATCACTAGATTAGTATCATCGATTTTTTTATTACTCATTGTTTTATTTCCTTTAATTCAAGGAGAAATTTTTTTTAAAACATTTTTAATTATTATTTCTCCAATTATATTATTTGAATGGATGAGGATGGTGTCTAATAGATTTTGGATTATTAGAGGTTTATTAGCATCTTTTGGTATTTGCTCTATCTTAATATTTTCAGTTATTGGACCTATATCTGTTTTAATATTCTTTCTTACTTTTTTATCTATTTGTATTTTTGGAAAACTCACAAATAGCTCTTACAAATTATCTTCTTTTGGGTTTATTTACATTTCATTAGCAATCATGTCCATTCTTTGGTTGCGTGAATCATCTCAAGGCCTTGTATCTTTATCAATTATTATTTCCACAATTATAGTTACTGATGCGGGCGCTTATATTATAGGTAATTGGCTTGGTGGCCCTAAGTTATTTAAGGTAATTTCTCCGAACAAGACTATATCAGGATTTATTGGTGCAATTATTTTTGGGGTAGGTTGGTTTTATTTAATAGTTTCTTTTTTTATTGAAAAATATGAAATTAACTATCTACCCATAGGAATTCTTATAGTTATAACTTCAATTTTTGGTGATTTATTTATTTCCTTTTTAAAAAGAAAGGCGGGAATAAAGGATACCGGTTTTATATTACCTGGGCACGGTGGTTTACTTGATAGAGCTGACAGTATCTTACCTGTGTTTATTATAATTCCTATAATAATAATTATTTTTGACTTAATTAAAGATCCATCTTTAATAATTTTGGGATGGTAATATGAAAAAAAAATCTATTTCTATTTTTGGTGTAACGGGTTCTGTAGGATCAAGTACCATAGAATTACTCAGGCATAGAAGAGAAGAGTTTGAGGTTATCGCCTTAACTTGTAATAAAAATATAGATCTTTTATTGGAGCTATCTCGAGAATTTAAACCAAAATTTATTGCTGTTTCTGATGAAAATTTTTTCTTAGATTTAAAAAGGCAAGCAGGTAGTGACTTCCAATGTTTTGGTGGTAAAGAGGGTTTAAAAGAAATTGCTAATTTATATTCTGATATTGTAGTGGCTTCTATCGTTGGACTTGCTGGTTTAGACCCTTTGCTTTGCTCAATTAAAAACTCATCAGTAATTGCTTTAGCTAATAAAGAATGCATTGTTGCTGCTGGCTCTTTAATTACAGAAAGTGCAAAGAAAAATAATTGTCAAATTATTCCAGTTGATAGCGAGCACAATGCAATTTTTCAAATCTTAGATGGAAAGTTAAAGAAAGATATTAATGAGATTTTTTTAACTGCTTCCGGTGGTCCTTTTCATGGCTTTAGCGAAGAACAACTTACCAAAGTATCACCTGCAGATGCAGTAAGGCATCCTATATGGGATATGGGTAAAAAAATATCAGTTGATTCGGCGACTTTAATGAATAAAGGACTTGAGATAATTGAAGCTCACCATTTATTTGGAATAGAAAATAAAAAGATTAGAGTGATAATTCATAAACAATCTATTATTCACGGTTTGACCTTAATGAATAATGGAGCTCTTTTTGGTTATTTTGGAAAACCAAGTATGTTAAATCCAATTGACCATGCTTTATCGTGGCCTGATTGCAAGAATAACAATATTGATCCTATTTCTATCGAAGACTTAAATGGTCTAAGTGTTGAAAATGCGTTAGATGAAGATTATAAATCACTTAAACTTTCCAGGTATGCTCTTGATAGAGGAGGTTTTTATCCAATTTTTTTAAATGCTTCCAATGAGATTGCGGTTAAAGCTTTTTTAAGCGGTCAAATAAAGTTTATTGATATACCTTTGGTGATAGAGAAAGTTATAGAGGAAATTGGACATTCTGGTAATAAATCATTAGAAACTATGAGTGGCTTGGAAGAAATAATATTAGCAGATAATGAAGCGAGAGTTAAAGCTTTAGAAATTATAGGGTTAGGATTTTAATATGGATCAATTATTTACAATGTTAAATTATATTCCTTCGATTATACAATACGTATTAGCGTTTTCTCTGCTAATTACTGTGGTGGTTTTTGTACATGAAATGGGACATTACCTGGTAGGTAAATGGTGTGGTATTGGTGTTGAAACTTTTTCTATAGGAATGGGTAAACAGATTTGGGGAAGATATGATAAATCTGGAACTTTATGGCGAGTGGCATTATTTCCTGTGGGAGGGTATGTAAAATTTAAGGGCGATGAAGATTTATCAGGTAAAAAAGATTTATCATCCAAAGTAGATGATTCAGAAAATTTTCATTCAAAGTCAGTTTGGCAAAAAATTGCTACAACTGCTGCAGGTCCAATTTTTAATTTTATTTTAGCTATTTTTATTTTTGCTTCGATTTTTATCTTTAGAGGCGAGACAATTGTAGAGCCTTATGTTGGGAATGTTGTTAGTGAGTCTGCAGCATCAAAGGCAGGAATAAAAAGAGGAGATTTTATTATTTCAATAAATGATTCTGCGATAGAATCTTTTAACGACATTAGGAATATTGTTATAGAAAATCCGGAAGAGAATCTAAAACTAATCATAGAAAGAGATGGTCAAGAGGTTTTACTAAATGTTCAACCAAATGTTGTTGTAGAAAAAGATAGATTTGGGAGTGAGTATAAAATAGGAAGAATTGGTATTATTGCAGAGCAAGATCCATCTTTTTTCCAAAAGAAGAAATATAATATTTTTTCAGGAATATTTAGAGGTTTCCAGGAAACATTCTTTCTTGCTTCCAAAATCTTAGATTACTTGGGTCAATTAATTATAGGAAGAGAGTCTGTTGATCAGATGGGTGGTCCTATAAAAATAGTACAAATTTCTGGTCAAGTTGCCGAGTATGGAATTATTCCTCTTTTAGGTTTGATTGCAGCTATCTCAGTCAATCTAGGTGTAATAAATTTATTGCCGATACCTGTTCTTGATGGAGGACATTTGATGTTTTATACATATGAAGTGATATTTGGAAAACCCATTAACCAAAAGGTCCAAGAATATGGTATGCAAATAGGGGTAAGTCTTTTAATTGCCCTTATGGTTTTTGTAACTATTCTTGATATTAGTCGTTTATAAATCTAAAGGATATTTTCCTAGGTACAAAATGAATAAATATTTCAATTCAATATTTGTGGTTCTTGCAATATTTTTCTTAAGTTATCCTGTTTCATCTCAGGAGAATGAAGTAGTTGAAAATAGCGTTCCTCCAGTACAGAGTTTTGAGAGAATTCTTTTTGTTGAAGTAAGTGGTTCGCAAAGAATTGAACCTGATACTATTCGTTCTTACATGACAATAAGACCTGGTGATCTTTACAATGAAGAGGTTGTAGATCAATCCTTGAAAATACTTTTTAATACAGGTTTATTTGCCGATGTTGCAATTCGATATGAAAAATCAGGATTAATAGTATTCGTTGTTGAAAACCCAATTATTAACAGAGTTGATTTTGAAGGTAATAAAGCTCTTAAGACCGATAAATTTGAAGAAGAGGTTGAGTTAAGCCCTCGATCTGTTTATACGAGATCGAAAGTTCAAGCTGACGTTCAAAGGCTTGTTGAACTTTATAGAAGATCTGGAAGGTTTTCTGCTATTATTGAGCCTAAGGTGATTAGACAACCCCAAAATAGAGTAGACCTTATTTTTGAAATAAGTGAAGGTCCTACAACTGGAGTTTCATCCATAAATTTTTTAGGAAATAAGGAGTTTAAGGATAGAAAGCTTAAGGGAAAATTAGTCACTAAAGAATCTCGTTGGTGGAAATTCTTTTCATCGGATGATTCATATGATCCCGATAAACTGGCATATGATAGGGAAGAATTAAGAAAATTTTATTTAGATGAAGGTTTTGCTGATTTTCAAGTTATATCTGCTGTTGCTGAATTAGCAAAAGATGGTTCAAATTTTATTATTACCTATGTTCTTGATGAGGGACGTGAGTATAGATTTGGTGAGGCCTCAATAACAAGTACACTTCCTAATATGAATACCGATGACCTTCTTCCTCTAATAGAGCATAGAGAAGGAAATATATACAAAGCAACACAAATAGACTCATCTATTGATCAGCTTACCTTATCTGTAGGTGAAGAAGGGTATGCTTCAGCTGAGGTCAGACCTCGTGTAAAAAGAAACAAAGAAGAAGGTGTAATTGATATTGTTTATTCAATTGAAGAAGGTCCAAGAGTTTATGTTGAAAAAGTCAATATTAATCAAAATTCTAGGACAAGAGACGAGGTAATAAGAAGGGAGCTTAGAGTTCTTGAGGGAGATTCATACAATAAAGTCCTAATAGATAGATCGGAAAATAAAATTAAAGGTTTGGGTTATTTTAAAGAGGTTGAGGTTAGCGTAAGACCTGGATCAATTGAAGATAGAATGATTGTTGACTTTGATGTTGAGGAGCAACCTACTGGGGAGCTTTCTGTAGGCGCTGGTTTTTCTTCTGCAGAGAGTTTGCTCTTAGAAATCGGAATTTCTGAAAGAAATCTTTTGGGTCGTGGTCAGTCAGTTAAATTGAATATTGCTAATTCTGAAAGAAGAAAACAGTTTGAAATAGGATTTACTCAACCCTATTTTCTAGGGAGAAGATTGTCTGCTGGGTTTGATATTTTTCATATTGATAATGACTATAGAAGGTACTCTTCTTACAGGTCTATGCAGTCAGGTGCGTCACTAAGGGCAGTCTTTCCTATGTCTGATTTTTCAAGTCTTCAAGTTTTCTATAGATATTTTCAGGAAGAGATTTCTAGTTATAATTTTGATAGTGGTTACAATTTAGCAGATGATTATAATGCCGATAAATCAGAGATTGGTTACAGTTATGCTATTGATACTCGTGATGATTACATTGACCCAACCTCAGGATGGACTTTTTCCTTCGGGCAAGATTTGGCGGGATTATTGGGTGATTCTGAATATTTAAGAACTACCACTGGTGGTAAATATTATTATGAAATTGCTCAGAATTGGGTTTTAAATGTTGGTGCAAATGCCGGATATATTTATAACTATTCTAATAAAAAATTAAGAATTAATGATAGGTTTTTTAAAGGTGGAACAACGTTCCGTGGTTTTGATAGGGCTGGTGTAGGCCCAAAAGAAATAATAACTGACAGACCACGAGGTGCAGAATTTTTCGCAATAGGTACGATTGAATTAACAATTCCCTTGGGCCTTCCTGATGAGTTTGGTTTAAAGACTGCGCTATTTAGCGATTTTGGTATTCTTGGTAAAAATGATGATACTGATAGAGTCCTAAATAATTTTCAGGCCCAAGAACTTTTATCTGACCCTAGTGGAGTATATTATGATCTTACTGCATTATTAAACAAAGACTATAGTGCGATAAATGATGCCTGTAGTATTGATAGTGTTGGTATGAATGAAAAATATGGAACTCTTTGTACGCAATTTGTTGATGATGCTACTTTTAGAGCAACAGTAGGTGTAACTTTAAATTGGAATTCACCATTCGGACCTATTCGCTTTGATGTAGGTCGAGCTGTTGCGAGTGAAGATTATGACGACGCTAAGTTCTTTAGGTTTAGTGGGGGTACTAGATTTTAATTATTAGAAAGACTATTAGAGTATCTTAATGTACTTTATCAGTTATTAGTGTATATGTTTTTGATATAATTATTATTTAATATTTGTTTAAAGTATATCAATAGATATTTGGAGGAAAATATGAAAAAATCATTTATTATTGCTGCGATGGCTCTTGTAGTTGGGTCTTTGTCTTTACCAGCTAAAGCGGCAGAAGATGTTCTGATTGTAAATTTACAATATGTGGTATCTCAATCAAAATCAGGTGTTTCTCTTAGAAAACAAAGTGAAGCTCTTAATAAAGAGGTGGTTGATCTTCGTGATAGTATTTCAAAAGACCTCCAAGCAAAGGGTAAAAAGCTAGAGGATGACAAAACACTTCTTGCTCCAGAGGTTTTTCAAGAGAGATTATTGGCGCTTCAAACAGAGGCTGAGAGTAAACAATCTGAGCTTCAAGCTAAAGTCCAAAAAATACAAGAAGCTATTCAAAGGGCTTCATCTTCAATAGATTCAGTTATGAGTCCTATTTTAACTGAATTAGTTAATGAAAAAGGTGCTAAGGTTTTACTTGATAGGCAAGCTATACTTTTTGGTGATCCTAAATTAGATATTTCAGCTGAGGTTGTAAAAAAACTTAATAAAAGACTTCCAGATGTAAAGGTTACTATTTCTGACGAATAGGAGTTTTTTTTATTAATGAGTGACCCTAGATTTTTTGAAAAGTCAGGACCGTTTAGTTTAATAGATATCGCTAATCTTATTAATGGTGATTTGTCCTGTGAGAATGAAAGTATTCTCATAGAGGATATTTCAACACTAAAATTTGCTAGAGATAATGAAATAACCTTTTTTCAAGATCTTTCTTATAAAGACGACCTTGCTAAAACAAAAGCTAGAGTTTGTTTAATTAAAAAAGAACATAAAGGTTATGCTCCAGAAAATATTGATTTAATATTTTCAAGTAACCCCTATATGGACTTTACATTAATTTCTCAACATTTTTATCCAAATGAAATTTTTCCAAAAAGTACTTCGAGTTTTGAGAAAAGTTTATCAAATAATAGTATTGATCATTCTGCAGTAATTGACCCAACTTCAATTATTGAAGAAGGTGCTGTAATTGGCGCTAATGTAGTGATTGAAAAAAATTCTACTATATCTTCCAATACAGTTATTGGAAAAGGTGTTGAGATAGGCTCTAATAGTTTTATAGGATCTAATGTAACAATAACTCACTCAATTATTGGTAATAATATTATAATTCATCAAGGAACGTCTATAGGTCAAGATGGCTTTGGTTTTGCTATGTCTCATGATGGTCATAAAAAAATTCCCCAAGTTGGTCGTGTTTTGATTAAGGATAATGTTGAAATAGGTGCAAATTGCTCAATAGACCGTGGAAGTATTCAAGATACTGTAATTAAAAAAGGTACTAAAATTGATAATATGGTTCATATAGCTCATAATTGTATAATTGGAGAAAATTGTATAATTGCCGGAATGGTTGGTCTTGCTGGATCAACAACATTAGAAGATTTTGTGGTAATGGGAGCTAAATCTGGAGCAGTTGGCCATATTACAATAGGAAAAGGCTCTCAAATAGCTGCAAAGGCTGGAGTGAGTAAAACCCTTCCTCCAGGAAAAACATGGGCAGGATTTCCTATAAGGGAATTGGATCTATGGAAAAAAGATCTTTCAAGTATTAGAAAATTATCTAAGGGAAGAAAAAATGACAAATAAAGAAAATAGTATTAATGCAAAAGAAATTTTAGACTTAATACCTCATAGATACCCTTTTTTGCTGGTTGATAGGATTGAAGAAATTGTAAGTAACCAAAGTTGTGTTGGTATAAAAAATATAACAATAAATGAACCTTTCTTTCCAGGACATTTTCCTGGACATCCAATTATGCCCGGTGTTTTAATTATAGAAGCAATGGCTCAAACTGCTAGTGCTCTAGTTGTTTATGGGTATGAGGGGGATACAAATGGTCTTTCCGTTTATCTAATGAAGGTTGATAAAGCCAAATTTCGTAAACCAGTTCTTCCGGGTGATCAATTAAGAATGGAAATTTCTAAAGAGAAAAACAAAGGAGAAGTTTGGCAGTTTTTTGGAAAAGCCTATGTTGATAATAATCTTGTTGCAGAAGCAAGTATCACAGCAATGGTTGTAAGATTAGATGAGAATTCTAAATGAGCTTAATTCATTCAACAGCAATTATTGATCCATCGGCTCAAATAGATAAAAGCGCTGAAGTCGGACCCTACTGTGTCATTGGTAAAGATGTTGTAATTAAAAAAAATGTCTCTCTTTTATCAAATGTTGTTATTTCTGGTCTAACAACAATAGGTGAAGGAACAAAGGTATCACCTTTCTCTGTTTTAGGTGGCGACCCTCAAGATCTAAAGTATAGCGGAGAAGAAGGAAAATTAATTATAGGAAAAAATAATAATATAAGAGAGCATGTAACTATGCATATTGGTACTAATGCAGGAGGGCTAGAAACAGATATAGGCGATAATAATTTATTTATGGCTGGTTCACATGTTGCACATGATTGCTTGATAGGAAACGACTGTGTTTTTGCTAATAATGTTATGCTTGCAGGTCATGTTACAGTTGGTAACTGTGCGATTCTTGGAGGTCTATCTGCAGTTCATCAATGGACAAGAATTGGATCCTATTCTTTTTTAGGAGGTTTTTCAGCTTTAACAAAAGATTTGATCCCTTTTGGATTAGCAATAGGTAATCGGGCTGTTTTAGAGGGTTTAAATTTAACTGGATTAAGACGAAGAAATTTTGATAAGGCTGAGATAAAAAAAATAAAAGAAGCTTACTCTATTCTTTTTGATCCAAAAGAAAGCGAATTTAAAAAACGAATAGTTAATTTAAAAAATACAAAAATCCAATCAGATGTAGTTGATGACATAATTGATTTTGTTAGTCAGAAGGGTAACAGAAGTTACTGCCTTCCAGAAAGTTAAATTATGGTTTCAAAAATTGGTATATATGCTGGCAAAGGTATCCTCCCTATAAAAGTTGCGCAGTCAATAACTGATTCAGGAAAAGAAGTTTTTATAATTGCTATTAAAGGCCTTGCGAGTAAAGAAATTGAGAAGTTCCCTCATAAATGGCTAAGGTTCGGCCAAATAGGGGCGGCTATGAAAATGCTTCGAAAAAACTATTGTACTGAGTTAGTAATTATTGGTGGGGCCCATATACCAAACTTTTTTTTATTATTTCCTGATTTTTCAGGGCTAAAATTATTTTTTTCATTATTTAAGGTCCGAAAAAATGGTGATGCATCAATCATTAAAACAATAATAAATTATATTGAAGTTATTCAAGGAATCAAAGTAACAGGCGCTGATATCTATTTAAAAGATATTTTGATGCCAAAAGGCACAATTACAAATACTTTGCCCGGAAATAACTCACTAGATGATATTAGTTTAGCAGAAGAAACTTGCATGAAAGTAGGAGTAAAAGATAATGGCCAGGCCTGTTTGGTCGCTAATGGAAAAGTTATTGCTATTGAGGATATTAATGGAACTGATTTTATGCTTTATAAGGCGCTAAACATTAAGATAGATAATCCAGAAGGGGGTTTTTTAATGAAAACTCTTAAGCCTATTCAGGATCCCAGAGTTGATCTTCCGACTGTAGGTATTAATACTTTAAAGCTTATAAATGAAATTGGATTGAGTGGTATTGTTTTACAATCAAACAAAGCTTTCATTATTGATAAAAAAGAGATGATTGATTTTGCTAATGATAATAATTTATTTATTCACGGTATTTAAAGGTTTATAAAAGTGAAAAAAGAAAAGGCTATATATCTTGTTGCTGGAGAGCCGTCTGGTGATTTCATTGGAAGCGAGGTTATTTCTGAATTATTAAAATTATACCCTAATATGTCGATTCATGGAGTTGGAGGCCATTTTATGGAAAAATTCAACTTTAAATCTCTATTTCCAATGAATGAATTATCGATTATGGGTATTATACCAGTGTTATTGAAAATAGTACCTCTTTATAGGCGAATTAATCAGGTTGTTGAGGATATTTTATTTAAAAATCCTGATATAGTTATTTTAATAGATAGCCCTGACTTTAATCATAGGGTTGCTAAAAAATTAAGAAAAAAATTATTTAAATCACCAATAATTTGTTACGTTGCTCCAACTGTTTGGGCTTGGAGGCAAAAAAGAGTAAAATCAATGGCGCGAGATTTTAATCATCTTTTGTCTATATTACCTTTTGAAGGTAAATTTTTTAATGATAATGGTTTAAATACAACTTATGTTGGTCATCCAGTTATACCCAAAATAAATATCAATAGTGAAGAAACATTTAGATCAAAATACAAAGTAAATGATGATCCTGTTTTAATATTTTTACCTGGAAGTAGAGACTCAGAAATAAAAAGAAATATTAAGCCTTTTAAAATTGCGTTTATTGAAATTCAAAAGCAGATACCTAATATAAAATTAGTCATTCCTGTTAATAAAAAAAAGAAACCTCTAATTGATAAATATTTTGATAATGCCATTTTTATTTCAGATGAGAGTGATAAGTTTTTGCTTTTTAAAGAGGCAGATGTTGCCTGTGCAACATCTGGAACTGTAACTTTAGAGCTCGGATTAGCTCTAACGCCAATGGTTGTGATTTACAAACTTGATTTTATTACCTGGTCCATTGTTAGCAGACTTGCTAAGGTGAAGTTTGTTTCATTAGTAAATTTGGTTTTAAATAAACCCTCTGTTGAAGAACTTCTTCAGAGCAGATGTAGCCCAAAAAATATTTCAAAGTCAGTTCTTGAAATATTAAAAAAGGATAAAATTTATCTTAATCAAAAAAAAGATCTTCAAAAGTTTAAAGGTCTTATTGAAAACAATTATATGAGTCCTTCAAAGAAGGCTGCTGAAACAATTTATAATATCTTAGGCAATTAACTTACCGATTTTTTATATCTTGATAGTCTCTACCAGGGTTTCCAACATATAATTGTCTCGGTCTTCCAATCCTCTGACTTTTGTCTTCAACCATTTCATCCCATTGAGAGACCCATCCAACAGTTCTGCCAACTGCGAATAGAACTGTAAACATTTCCATTGGAAATCCCATTGCCTTCATGACGATACCTGAATAAAAATCTACATTTGGATATAATTTTTTTTCTACGAAATACTCATCTTCCAATGCTATTTTTTCTAACTCCATTGCTATCGCAAGCTTAGGATCATTTTTTAATCCAAGATGATCTAATAGTTCGTGACAAGTTTTTTGCATCACTTTTGCTCTTGGATCATAGTTTTTATATACCCTATGGCCAAAGCCCATAAGCCTAAAAGGGTCATTTTTATCTTTAGCTTTATTGATAAATTCTGGAATATTCTTAACAGATCCAATTTCATCAAGCATTCTTAGGCAAGCTTCATTAGCTCCGCCATGAGCCGGTCCCCATAAACAAGCTATTCCAGATGCAATACATGCAAAAGGGTTTGCCCCTGATGATCCGGCTAATCTTACTGTAGAGGTTGAGGCATTTTGTTCATGATCTGCGTGCAATATAAGAATTTTATCCATAGCTCTTGATAGGGTTTCGTCAACATCTTTATCTTCAGTTGGAACACCAAAGCACATATTCAAAAAATTAGATGCGTAACTTAATTCATTTTTTGGATAAATTGTGGGCTGACCTAAGGAGTGTTTGTATGCCATAGCTGCTAGAGTAGGCATTTTAGCGATTAATCTAAAGCATGCTATTTTTCTTTGTTCAGCGTCATTTACATCTGTTGAGTCATGGTAGAAAGCTGATAAAGCGCCGACTACACCGCACATTATAGCCATTGGGTGTGCATCAGGCCTAAATCCAGTAAAAAACCTATTTAACTGCTCATGAACCATTGTATGATTAGTTATAATATCATCAAATTCATTATATTGAGACTGATTTGGTAACTCACCATTTAAAAGTAAGTAACATGTTTCAAGATAATTACCTTTTTCAGCTAGTTGCTCAATTGGATAACCTCTATAAAGCAGAACACCTTCTTCACCATCAATATATGTTATTGTTGATTTGCAACTAGCAGTTGAGGTAAATCCAGGATCATAAGTAAACTTTCCTGTTTCGGAATATAATTTAGATATATCAATTACATCTGGACCAATACTACCTTTATCAACATTATAATCTAAATCCTCATTGTTAATTGTTAGCTTTGCGTTTTCAGAGTTTTTATCTGACATATTTATTCCTTTATTATATTATTATTACAAAATATCATTTATACGTTTAATTACTTCGTCTTTGCCTAAACAATCAAGTATATTATATATACTTGGTGAACTTAAAGTTCCAGTCAGTATTGCTCTTAAAGGAAGGGCAATATCTTTAAATTTAAGTTCTTCAGAAATAGAAAAATCTTTTAATAACTGTTCTATATTAGAAGTATCCCAAGTATCAAGGGTCTGAAGCATTTTTTTGATTTTTTCTATATTTTTTTTTGCCTCAAGTGTCAAAATCTTCTTTGAATCTTCATTTAGTTTAATTGGTCTTTCTTTAATTATAAAGCTTAGAGAGGCTATAATCTCAACGATTGTTTTTGAGCTTTTTTTTATTTCAGGAAGAATTTTTAAAATTGATTTTTCTTGAACTTTACTAAGAGTTTTTTCAGACTTTTTTATTATTACTAGTAAATCTTTTTCGTAAGTATTTTTTATGTAATGGTTATTGATATTTTTTAGTTTTTCAATATCTAACCTAGAAGAGGATTTCCCAATATTTTTCAATGAAAAAAGTTTTATCATTTCTTCTTGAGAAAAAATTTCCTTGTCTCCATGACTCCAGCCAAGTCTTAATAGGTAATTTTTCATTGCCTCTGGAAGGTACCCTTCTTTTTTGTAAGAATCGATTCCAAGAGCTCCATGCCGCTTTGATAATTTTGCGCCATCACTTCCATGAATTAATGATATATGTGAAAAAACTGGAACCTTCCAATTTAAAGATTCATATATTTGTTTTTGCTTTGCTGCATTTGTTAGGTGATCATCACCTCTAATTATATGTGATACATTCATATCATGATCGTCAACAACAACCGATAGCATATAGGTGGGGGTAGAATCGGATCTTAGAATAACAAAATCATCAAAATTTTCATTTAAAAAAGATACATTTCCTTGAACCTTATCATGAACAATTGTCTCGCCTTTAAGTGGTGCCTTAAACCTTAAAACAAATGGTTTATTTTTTTCAGATTCACCAGATTCTTTATTTCTCCACATTCCATTGTACTTTATAGGGAGCCCATTTTTTTTTGCCTCTTCTCTCATAAGGCTTAATTCTTCCTCGGTAGCCCAGCATTTATATGCTTTTCCATTCTTAAGGAGAAGGTTAGCAATTTCTATATGCCTATTAATATTTTGATGCTGATAAATAGGCTCCTCATCATAATCTAGGTTAAGCCAATTTAGACCATCAAGAATTACCTTTATTGAGTCTTGAGATGATCTCTCCCTATCTGTATCTTCAATTCGTAAAAGAAATTTCCCATTATTATTTTTTGCATATAACCAGTTAAATAAAGCAGTTCTTACCCCGCCGATATGAAGATACCCTGTTGGCGATGGAGCAAAGCGAGTAATAACTTGTTTTTGATCTTCCACAATAGTTATATTTCCAGATTATTTTTAAAATACGATTCTTTCGTAAAACTTAATACTATTCAAGTAAAATAACTATTAGTAATAATTAATAAGATCTCAGAATCCCAACTAAAGTTCCTTGTACCTGAACTCTGTCTGGTCCATATATTTTTGTTTCATAGGCTGAGTTGGATGGTTCTAGAGCAATTGTCTCACCTTTCTTCCTTAATCTTTTTAAGGTTGCCTCTTCACCATCAATTAAAGCTACTATAATTTCTCCAGAATATGCATCATCTGCCTTTTTTATTATTGCAGTATCACCATCAAGAATACCAGCTCCAATCATTGAATCACCCTCGATTTGTAATGCGTAATGCTCTCCTGAACCAATCATATGCTTAGGAACTGAAATTTTATTTTTTTCATATTCAATTGCAGCAATTGGTGTTCCTGCAGCTATTTTTCCCATCATTTTAAGTTCGTGAGTTTCCTCAAAGATATCATCAGTTGTAATTTCTTTATCTCCCTTAATTAACTCTGGTGAAAAATTTCCTTTCTTATCCGGGGATGACGCTGTTGGAAGTTTTGTGACTTCTATTGCTCTAGCTCTATGAGGCAGTCTTCTTATAAATCCTCTCTCCTCTAGTGCATTTATTAAACGATGAATACCTGACTTTGATCTTAAATCTAGAGCATCTTTCATTTCCTCATACGATGGAGCAACTCCAGTTTCACGAAGATTTTGATTAATATATATTAAAAGCTCATTTTGTTTTTTTGTTAACATCACTTAAACCTCAAACTTTATTTATAAAAAAAGAACTAAAGTAGAACGATGTTTTACTTTTGTTCTCTATTTTGGTCAAGTCTTTGCGAAATTTATTTTAAATTTATGATATTAGCATAAGAGTTTTTTTTGGCTTTTTTCTCTTTTGGTTTTCTTATAATTAAAATATTTGCTTTTGAAAGCGATGAAAGCGATGCGCTATCTTGATTATTAATTGGAGTTGCTAAAAGTTCATTTTTTGAGTTTTTACTAATATAACCTCTTATATAATGCTCTCTATCTCCGTTAGGGGGCAAATTTTTTGATAGCTTTAATTTGTTTATATTTTCTTCAAAGTGATAATTTTGTAATTTATATATTGATTGCTTTAAGAATAAATGAGAACACACAATGGATGAAACAGGGTTACCAGGGAGGCCGAGAATAGGAGTGCTACCGGACTGACCGAACATCAGAGGCTTTCCCGGTCTCATGTTAATTTTCCAAAAATTTAACTTAAAGTTTAATTCATTCAGGGATTTTTGAACTAAATCATAATCTCCAACCGACGCACCTCCTATAGTAATAATCATGTCAAACTTTAGACCTTTCTTAAGTTTAGCTTTAAGTGATTTGACTGTATCTTTGGCAATACCTAGATCAATTGGCACTCCTCCCCATTCTTTAATTAGCATCATGATAGCCGGCTTTGTTGAAGCTGGTTGTTTAAATAAGCTTAATCTCTCACCAGGCTCACTAAGTTCATTTCCATTTGCTAGAACAGCTATTTTTGGTTTCTTATAAACTTCTAGCTTTTTAAAATTCATTGCGCCCGCTAGCGCAATTTTATTTGCATCTAATAAGCAAGCGTTGGTAAGAAGGCTTTCACCTTTAAAAAAATCTTCCCCCTGTTTTCTTATATATTTGTCTGTTCCTAATTTATTTATTAAGATTTCATTATTGTCTTTTTTGCAATATTCTTGCAATACAACTCTTTCAGTACCTTTCGGAAGAAAAGAGCCAGTAAAAACTCTAATCGCATAACCAGGTTTTAGAGAAAACTTCGGAATATCACCTGCTTTAATTTCATCTTTAACTTTAAGCCTTAAAGGAAATTTTTTTATATTTTTCTTTGAAATTGCATACCCGTCCATTGATGAGGTATCAAATGAAGGTTGGGTTCTTTTTGAAGATAAAGTATTTTTTAGAATACGATTTATGCATTTATCGAGATTAATTATTTCAGTTTTGGTGATGGGTTTTATCGAATCTAAAATTATTTTTTTAGCCTCTTTAACAGAATTAATTTTCATTTCTTGACCATTCACCTGATTTTCCACCACTTTTATTTATAAGTTTGATTTCTGATATAATTGCTTCTCTGTCTATTCCCTTTATCATATCGTAAATTGTCAGGCATGATACTGAAACTGCTGTAAGGGCTTCCATTTCTACACCAGTTTGACCCTTATTGATTACCTCACAAGAGATATGAATATTATTTCTGATAATAGTTATATCAATATTTATTGATGAGATTGAGAGAATATGGCAAAGCGGAATTAGATCAGAAGTTTTTTTTGCAGCCATTATACCTGCTATTCTAGCAGAACCAAATAGATCTCCTTTATCAAGATTTCCTTTTTTAATGGTCTCTATTGTACTTTTTTTTACCTTAACAAAACCTTCCGCTTTTGCTTTTCTTTTTGTTTCTTCCTTTTGGCTTATATCAACCATATGAGCTTCGCCTTTTTGATTGAGATGGGAAGGTTTTTTCATAATTATTCCTTATTAACTAGTTTACTTAATTCGCCACTAATATTTTTTGAACGCATCAACCTTTCACCTATAAGAAAGTTATTAATATTATGCTTACCTAAATAACTAATATCTTTAACGTCATTAATTCCTGATTCACTAATAACAAGTATATCGTCAGGGATATTTTTCTTAATTTTAATGCTATTTTCGATATCAGTTTCAAAATTTTCTAGATTTCGATTATTAATTCCTATCATCTTAGGATTAAATGGTAATAATCTCTCTAACTCTTCTTGGGAGTTGATTTCAAACAAAATATCCATATTCATTTCATTACAAATATTAATTAATTTTGAAAGTTCTTTATTTTTTAAAATTTTCATTATCAAAAGAATACAATCTGCCCCCCAAGACCTAGATTCAATAATTTGATAGGTATCAATTATAAAATCCTTTCGAAGAATAGGAAGTTTTGTATTCCTTCTTATATCTTTTAAATATTGAGGTGATCCTTGAAATGACGGAGTATCAGTTAATATAGATAGGCATGCCGCACCACCTTTTTCATATTCTTTGGCTATTTCTATATGATTAAAGTCTTTCTTAATAATACCTTTGGATGGGCTTGCTTTTTTTACTTCAGCAATAATTCCTGCCTTTCCCACTTCATTCTTATTTCTCAGCTCATCTAAAAATTTTAATGGTTTGGATAGCGACTTAATTTTTTTGTTTAGAATTTCAACTGAAATCATTTTCTTTGATTTTTCAATTTCAATCTTTTTGTAGTTAACTATTTCCTGAAGAATATTTTTCATGAGTTTGATATTTCTTTTAATTTTTCTAAAGCCGATTTAGCAAGACCTTTATCGATTGAGTATCTTGATAGTTCCATACCATCTTTAATATTTTTTACTTTATCATCCACATATAAAGCGGCTGCAGAATTTAATAATACTATATCCCTATAAGGACCTTCCTCTCCATTAAGAAGTTGAATAATTTTTTTTGCATTTTGTGCGGGGTCACCACCAATTAAATCATTCAGATTTGATAGCTCTAAACCTAATTCTTTAGGGTTAACTTCATAAGTTTTAATATTACTATCATTTAATTCAACTACATATGATATCCCAGTTGTTGTTAATTCATCGAACCCATCCGACCCATTAACTAATAAAGCCCTTAATGAGCCAAGATTTTTAAGTGTCTCAGCCATTGGTTTAAGCCATTTTTTATCAAAAACTCCAATTAATTGTTTTTTTACGTTTGCTGGATTAGATAAAGGACCTAATATATTAAATATAGTTCTTACTCCTAGCCTCTGCCTTACGGGTCCAACAAACTTCATTGCGGGGTGGTGATTTGGAGCAAACATAAAACCTATATTGGATTTTTTCATGCACTCAGTTATTTTTGTAGATTCTATATCTAGCTTAACACCTAATTCTTCTAATACTTGAGATGACCCTGACTTTGATGATAAAGACCTATTTCCGTGCTTTGCTATAATTGAACCAGCTCCTGCAGCTACCAATGAGGCAGCGGTAGATATATTATATTTACCAGATCCACTTCCTCCAGTGCCACATGTATCAATTGCATTATTTGGAGCTGAAACTTTCGAAGATTTATCTCTCATTACTTTAGTTGCAGCTGTAATCTCTTGAATTGTTTCGCCTCTAGACCTTAAGCCAAGAAGAAATTTTTCTATTTGTTTATCAGTTGCCTTGCCTTCTAAAATATAATTAAAAGAAAAAACACATTCATCCTCAGATAAACCATTTTCTTGGGGTATTTTAGATAATATTTCTTCAAATTTTTCCATTTATAGACTCAAAAAGTTCTCTAATATCTTGTGACCATATTCAGTTGCTATGCTTTCAGGATGGAATTGTATTCCCTCTATAGGTGAGCTTTTATGTCTCACACCCATGATAATGCCTTCATCTGTAGTAGCTGAAATTTCTAAATTTTTAGGTAAATTATCTTTTGATATTACTAGGGAGTGGTATCTTGTAGCATTAAATGTTTTTGGAAGATTTTTAAACAAACCTTTTTGATCATTATTGATTATATTTACTTTTCCATGAACGATTTCATCGCATTTTATAATCTTCCCACCTAAAGATTGAGCTATTGACTGATGTCCTAAACATACTCCGAGCAGGGGAAGATCTCTTTTTATAGCCTCGACAACTAAATCCATAGAGATTCCAGCAAAGCTCGGATCACATGGACCTGGGGATATAACTATTTGTTTTGGCTTTAAATCAATAACCTCTGAAACAGAAATTTTGTCATTCCTGATTACCTGCGTTTCAGCGCCTAAATCACCTAGAAAGTGATAAAGGTTCCAAGTAAAGCTATCATAGTTATCTATCAGTATTATCATTTTATTCTTTCGAGTTATTTAAAATTGCGTCCTTAGCGGCTTTAAAGAGTGCTTGAGACTTATTAACAGTTTCATTGTATTCATATTCCTCATTTGAGTCATATACAACTCCACCACCAGCTTGAACATACATCATTTTATCTTTTATTACTGCCGTTCTTAACGCTATAGCAGTATCCATATCTCCATTGGCGGAAAAATAGCCAACAGCACCAGCATATATTCCTCTTTTTTCTTTTTCTAATTCATCTATTATTTCCATTGCTCTTATTTTTGGAGCTCCCGAAACAGTACCAGCTGGAAACCCTGCTGATAATGACGATATTTGATCTTCACCTTGCTTTAAATCTCCTTCTACAGTTGAAACTATATGTATTAAATTCGAAGTTTCCTGAATACTAAATGGATTTTTAACTTCAATTGAACCAATTTTAGCAACTCTACCAACATCATTCCTGCCAAGGTCTAGTAACATTAGATGTTCAGCTCTTTCCTTAGGGTCAGAAAGAAGCTCTTTCTCAAGTTCTCTATTAGAGTGTTTTTGTTTAAGTCTTGTTCCTGCAATTGGCTTAATTGTTATTTTATTATTTTCCGTTTTAACGAGTGTTTCTGGACTTGAGCCAACTATGTGAAAATCTTCTAAATTCAAATAATACATATAAGGTGAGGGATTTATTTTTCTTAATGATTCGTATAGTTTAAATGGTGATATTTTAAATGGAGTAAAAAATCTTTGACTGGGAACAACCTGAAATATATCTCCAGCGATAATATATTCTCTAGCCTTTTTTACCATTTCGAAATACTCATCCTTTGATGTATTTGATTTTGGTGTTTCCAAATTCTTTTGTTCAGAATATTCACCTTCTTCAATTACCTCATTGTTTAGGTTGATAAATGTTTCTTTAATACTCTTCTCTATATCTTGGTAGTTTTCTTCAGCCGTTTGATTTTCTTTAGGTCTTGAGCATGAGAATATTGATATTTCTTTAGATACATTATCAAAAACTATAATTATAGATGGCCTCAATAGAATAATATCTGGAATACCTAGGGCGTCTTTATTTTGATTTGGAAGAACCTCAATATTTCTGACAAAGTCATAACCAATGTAACCATAAACACCTGCTGCAACTGATGGAATATTTTTAGGAATTTCAAGATGACTATCTTTAATAAATTTTTTAATATTTTTATTAACTTGATTATGCTCTCTCGATACCTCACTTCCATTCTCTTCAATTATTGATTGATTATCAATTACTTTAAAAATTAAGTCAGGTTTTAAGCCTATTATTGAAAATCTTCCCTTTGTATCCCCATCCTCAAGTGACTCAAATAAAAACGAATTTTTATCATTTTTTGATGTCTTTAAAAATGATGATGTTATCGTTTTTTCAGTATTAGAAAATTTAAAACCCACAACTTGAGAAATATTTTTTTCATATTTTTCTTTAAAGTCTATAAATTTTGGCTCAAGAATAATATCTTCCATTATTTAAAATGATCCTTCAGATTCCTGTGTTTCAAAAAGAGCCTCTAATCTTTCCGGAAAAATTTCAGCTGATAACTCTTTTTGATGTTCTTCAGCTAATGAATAAGCTAAATCATTTTCAAGTCTCTGTTTATTAACGGTATTTATAGATTCAATTCTTTTTTCAGTCTTATCCAACAAAGAGACATTGGTTATAATTCCAATAATTTTACTATTTCCAATTCCTACATTTGACATAAAACTTGATCCTTTATCAGCTTTAAAAATTTCAACTAAAGCTTCCTCAGAGAATATTTCATTTGTTGACGATCTACTTAGAAGACCACTCTTAGCTATAGCAATATCATTTTTATCTGATGTGTACTCTAAGTTATTATTTTCAGATTTTAGATTACTATATATCTCTAAAGCCTCTAATTGCATTTCAGAAATTGATTGATTTTCAGCTATTGTTATCTTTATATCATTTGAAACTTCACTGAATGGTATTTGTTTTGGTGAGTTTATATTATCGACTCTTATGAAAACTATATTACCTTCCTCGTCCTCAACAGGATCAATTTCAACATCAGTTTCATTACCAAAAACATTTTCAATAATAATTTCTCTAAGTGGGGTATTAATATAGCTACCGTCAATTTTTTTTCCTATATTAGATACAGAATCCAGTATTTGAATTGGAAGTTGATTTTCTGAGGCTATCTCCTCTAAAGTCTTTCCACTTGCTCTTGAGTCTTCAATGCTTGCATAAAGCTCATATATATTATCCTGAGCTTTAAGTTTTTGGATAGATAAAATTACTTCAGCTCTAACTTCATCAAGAAGCATTTCTTTTTCTGGAATTATTTCCCTAACAAATATTAATGATGGACCAAAAGGACTATCAACTGGACCGGTTAGCTCATTAATATTGGCATTAAAGGCTTTAGTTGAGATTTCATCAGTAATTCCTTCATTATCAGTTATCAACCCTTGATCAACATCAGTTTTTTCTAAACCTCTATCGCTAAGTAATTTTTCAAAATCGCTATTTAAACTATAATTTTCCATAGCTTTTAAGGCTTCTTTTTCTGAGGTAAACGGCACTAGGTCATAGGATCTTTTTTCAGGTTCAAAATAATCATATTTATTATCTTCATAATAACTGATTACTTCCTCATTTTTAATATCAAAACTTGAAGAAATATCATTTATAATCAACGATATAAATGAAAAGTCTCTAGTTTCTTCAGTTAAATATTTATTTTTATTTTGATTATAAAAATTTAGAGAACTTTCGTCACTAATTTGATCTGAGCCAATATTATTTTTGGGACTTATTATTATATAATCAACATTCCTTCTCTCAAATTGATATTTGTACAATAAATTATTAAGTGAGCTTGGAGGATTGATATTAGTAAATATCGATTTAGAAAGTTGTTCTTGAATATGGAAATCCGCCTCAATCGCAAGATAAGCATCTTCAGTTAAACCATTTTGCCTTAAAACCTGATCAAAAATATTTTTATCGAATTGGTTAAAGGCATTTTTAAATGCATTTGTTGATAAGATTCTTTTCTTTAATGCCTTCTCTGATGCTTTTAGATTAATTTCATCTCCAGATGCATTGATAGATGTTTCAACTATCAATCTATCAAGTACTTGAAAATGTAGACCTGAATTCCTTGCTTCTTCCGAACTAACCAATCTATTAAGCTGATTGGAGACTCTATTCATCTCTCTATTAAACCTAAATAAATAGTTTTGCGAATTAACCTCTCTATCTCCTATTTTTGCTAAAATATTTGCATTATAGCCTCTAAATATATCACCAACACCCCAAATTGAAAAAGCAAAGACTAATAAAATAATCAGAGCAATGCCCAATGGACCAGTAGCATTTTTTCTTAAAAAATCTAACATATCAAAACAACCTTAAAGTTTTTTATAAAATTTTCTGCATAGTGTATCTTTGAATAATAAAAGGCAAGATTTTGCTATAAAGTTTATGAACTTATTTTAATATGAATTGATATTATGTAATTTTTTTTGTAGTTGTTTGTAATGGTAAAAAATAAAAATTTATTAATTGCTGGTAACTGGAAAATGAATGGTTTGAAAAAAAATCTTTCTATGATTTCTTTTCTAACAAAGTATTTAAAAAAAAAGAAATTTAAAAATTCCGAAATACTTATATGCCCACCCAATACCCTCATAGATTTATTTTCTAATAAAACAAAGCAATCAAATCTTATGATAGGAGCCCAAGATTGCTCTGATAAAGAATCCGGCGCATATACCGGAGAAGTTTCACCATCAATGCTTAAAGATGTTGGCGCTCAATCAGTTATATTAGGACATTCTGAACGAAGACAATACCAAGAAGAATCTAATAAATTAATTTGTAGTAAAGCTGAAAATGCGCTTAACAATAATCTTTTAACTATAGTATGTGTTGGAGAGTCTTTAAATCAGAAAAAAGGTGGTAAAACCCTTAGAGTAATAGGCGAGCAATTAAAAAAATCCCTTCCTGAGAAAATTAAATCTAATAACCTTGTTGTTGCTTATGAGCCAATATGGGCTATAGGCTCTGGATTAGTCCCAGGCAATGATGACATTTATAAGGTTCATAGTTTTATTTCAGATAAACTTAAATCTCGTTACGGGGGTAAAGCTAAGAAAATTAAAATACTTTATGGTGGATCGGTTAACAAAAAGAATGCGTCATCAATTCTTTCAATCGATTGTGTTGACGGAGCTCTTATTGGAGGAGCAAGCCTTAAATTTTCCGATTTCAAGGCTATTTTAGATTTTTGTAATTAAGTTATTAAGAAGTTTGAATTTTTTGCATTGTTCGTATACAAGCAATATTGAAATTTAAGAGTTTTATTAATATGACAAGTTTTATTTTAGTTATTCATTTAATAGTAGCAATTACGCTAGTTGTTTTGGTTCTTCTTCAAAGATCTGAAGGTGGCGGATTAGGAATTGGTGGTACAGGAGACTTTATGTCTAGCCGTTCGGCTGGAAATATATTAACTAAACTTACTGCAATATTTGCAGCAATATTTTTTTCAACAAGTCTATTATTGGCAGTTTTATCGAGCGTAAATGACTCAGATTCAATTGTTAATGATATTGAGGATATTAGAATTTCTGATGAAATTGATGAAGTAGATATCAATAACCTTCCTGATTTAAATTAATAATTAACAACACTTCCATTAATCGATTATTTTAGCTATATTGTCTTTCCATGACACGATATATATTTATCACTGGTGGCGTGGCTTCCTCTTTAGGAAAAGGCATTGCATCAGCAGCGCTTGGTACTTTACTTCAGTCTAGAGGTTATTCAGTAAAATTAAGAAAGCTTGATCCATATCTAAATGTTGATCCAGGAACTATGAGTCCATATCAGCATGGGGAGGTTTTTGTTACTGAGGACGGAACAGAAACAGATCTAGATTTAGGACATTATGAGAGATTTACTGATGTTAATTCTTCTGTTCAAGATAATATAACAACAGGACAAATTTATAATAAAGTTATTGAAAGGGAGAGAAGGGGAGATTATCTAGGGGGTACTGTCCAAATTATCCCACATGTTACTGATCAAATTAAAGAATTTATAGTTAATAATAATAAAAATGTTGATTTTTGTTTATGCGAGATTGGAGGAACTGTTGGTGATATAGAGGGATTACCTTTTTTTGAAGCAATTCGTCAATTAGGTAATGAATTACCAAGCAGTAAGACTTGTTTTGTTCATCTTACTCTTGTTCCATATATTTCAGCTGCAGGCGAAATTAAAACTAAACCAACCCAACATTCAGTAAAGGAGTTAAGATCTATAGGTATTCAACCTGATGTATTGGTGTGCAGAAGTGAAAAGAAGATTGATCGTTCAGATATTAAAAAAATTGCTATTTTTTGCAATGTTTCTGAGGAATCTGTTATTCAGGCAACTGACGTAAGTACCATATATGCTACTCCAAAAATTTATATGAAAAATGGATTTGATACTCAAGTTCTTAAATCTATGAATATCAACAAACCAAGTAAAATTAATTTAAGAAAATGGAACAAGGTAGTTGATAGTATAAATAACCCTCAGGACGAGGTTAATATTGCTGTTGTTGGAAAATATATTGGACTTAAGGATGCTTATAAATCTCTTACTGAAGCACTTACACACGGAGGTATAGCAAATGATGTGAGAGTAAATATCCACTGGATTGACTCTGAGACTATTAAAGGAAAATCAAATATTAAAAAACTCAAGTCTATGTCTGGAATACTAGTTCCTGGAGGTTTTGGAAAGAGAGGTGTTGAGGGGAAAATATTAGCAATAAATTATGCAAGAATTAATAAAATTCCATATTTTGGAATTTGTTTCGGTATGCAACTTGCGGTTATAGAGGCGGCAAGAAATATGACTAAAATTAAAGATGCTAATTCATCTGAATTTAGTAAAACAAAAAATCCTGTAATAGGGTTGATGACAGAGTGGGAAAAAGATAAAGAAAAGCTTACTAGAAGTAATAATAGTGATTATGGAGGAACAATGAGATTAGGGTCTTATCCTGCAAACTTAAAAAGTGGATCATTGGTTAGTAAAATATATAAATCCAGCAATATAAAAGAGAGACATAGGCATCGTTATGAAGTTAATATTAACTTTAAAAGTGATCTCGAGAAATCTGGTTTAGAATTTTCAGGAATGTCTCCAGACGGTCTTTTAACTGAAGTTATTGAGCTCAAAAATCATCCATGGTTTGTAGGAGTTCAATTTCATCCTGAGCTTAAATCTCGACCATTTAATCCTCACCCTTTATTTGCATCATTTATAAAAGCCTCTATTAATGTTAAAAGTTAAGTTATAGGTTAAAATATGTCTAAAAAAATAAATGTAGGAAATATCTCTTTATCTAATTCATCTCAAATTTGTATAATCGCAGGTCTAAATGTTTTAGAAGATCATGATATAACTATTGATGTTGCAACATCCCTTCAAAAAATTACTAAAGACTTAGGGATTCCTTTTATTTTCAAGGCTTCATTTGATAAAGCAAACAGGTCATCAGTTCATTCATTTCGAGGACCAGGTTTATTAGATGGTATTAAAATATTTGAAGAAGTTAAAAAATCTTTGGATGTTCCAATAATAACAGATATTCATGAAATTTCTCAAATAGAAGAGGTTGCTAAGGTTGTTGACATTATTCAAATTCCCGCCTTTTTATGCAGACAAACAGACCTCATAGAGGCTGCCTGTAAATCGAATTTGCCTTTGAATATAAAAAAAGGTCAATTCCTCTCACCAGGTCAAATGATTAATATTATTGATAAGTGTTCATCTTTTGGAAATGAAGATATTTTGTTATGCGAGAGAGGTACTTCATTTGGATATAATAACTTAATAGTTGATTTCTTGGGTGTTTCTGAATTAAAGGAGACCCAAAATCCTGTGATTTTGGATGTTACTCACTCATTACAGCTTCCAGGTGGCCAAGGAAATTCTGCCGGTGGAAGATCGAATCAAGCATTAGACTTAGCTCTTTGTGGAGCCGCAATTGGTCTAGCAGGAATTTTTTTAGAAGTACATCCTGACCCCAAGGCAGCTCTTTGCGATGGTCCTTCAGCTACAAAACTCGATGATTTTGAAGAGATTATTTCAAAAATAAAATCTATTGATGATTTAGCAAAATCACTTAATTAAGATTACTTTTGATTTTAACCTCGTCCTCTATAAGGGGTTACCTCTTGCTCAGGTACCCAAGCAGATTTAGGTGGATTTTTGTTTTGCCAAAAAATATCTATAGGAATTCCTCCTCTTGGATACCAATAACCACCTATCCTAATCCAAACGGGATTTAAAAGTTTATTAATAGATTGAACTATTTCAATAGTAGTATTTTCATGAAATGACTTGCTATCTCTGTAGCTATTAAAGAATAATTTTAAAGATTTTGACTCAACAATCCACTTATTTGGAATATAATCTATCACGATATGAGCAAAATCAGGCTGACCTGTGATAGGGCAAAGGCAGGTAAATTCAGGCTGTATTAAACGAATAACATAATTTGATCCAACATTATTATTTTTAACTTTATCCAAAATTTTTATATTTGGACTCGTTGGTTGTTTTGATTGTTTTCCTAAATGTTTCATATTAAATTCACTCTTCTTTATGGATATCCAAATATTTTATGTGTTTGAAGGCTTAATTTCCAGTTATTATTATCATTACAAAACTTTCTTGCGCTAATAGTATTTTTTTTAATTTCAGGTCCATCCATAGGTTGTAGTAAGAAGTTTTTAAATTTTAAATTTTCAAAATCCTTTGGTTTGATTTTTTTTTGAGGAAAAACTAGTTTTAACTCATCGCCATAAGTTTGTTCTATTTTTGTATTTTCTTTGGGACTGACGCAAATCCAATCAATATTTTTGGGTGCTTTTATTGTTCCATTTGTTTCAACCGCTATCTTAAAACCAACCCTGTGAAGTTCTTTAACGAGTAATTCATTTACTTGAAGCAATGGCTCGCCTCCAGTCAGGACAATTAGGGGTTTCTGTTTTCCCCTCCATAATGAAATTGCCTTTAATGCAAGATCTTTAGGATTTTTAAATTTTCCTCCATTTACTCCACTTGTTCCAATAAAGTCTGTATCACAAAAAGTACATATAGACTTTTTTCTATCTTGTTCTCTCCCATTCCATAAATTGCAACCAGAGAATCTACAAAAAACTGCATATTTTCCTGCGTTACAACCCTCTCCCTGAATAGTGAAAAAAATTTCTTTAACTGAATACATAATTAATTTTTTAACTCTGGGTAATTAATGATAAATTCGTTCCATCCCTTTGACCTTAGTTCACAGGCTGGACAAGAATTACAGCCATACCCCCAGTCATACCTTTTAGATCTATCTCCTTTATAACAAGTATGGGATTCTTCTATAATGATATCAATTAACTCCTTATTACCTTTTTTATATATAAGCTCCCATATTTCTGCTTTTGATTTGAACATTAGAGGTGTTTGTATTTTAAATTCTACATCCATTCCTAAATTTAAGCTTTTTTCCATAGAATTAATTGTTTCATTTCTACAGTCAGGGTATCCTGAAAAATCAGTTTCACACATTCCTCCAACAATATTTTTAGCTTTATTTTTATATGCAATTATAGAAGCATAATTAAGAAAAATTAAATTTCTACCTGGAACAAATGTATTCGGTAATCCATTTTCTAACATTCCTATATTTTCAGAATTTAAAAGAGAAGATTCGGAAATATTTTTAATTTCCTCAAGGTTTATGACAATATCATTAGATAGTTTACCAAGAAAATTACTTGAGTGTAATTGTATTCTTTTTAATAAATTTATTCTGCATTCCAGCTCAATATTGTGTCTTTGACCATAATCAAAGCCAATAGTTTGCACCTCTTCGAATTTTGAAAGCGCCCAAAGTAAGCAAGCTGAGGAATCTTGACCACCAGAAAAAAGAACTATTGATTTATTTTTATCTAACATTTACCTATCATCTATAAAAAATAATATTCATTTAATAGCAACTATGTGAGTATAGAGATAGAGGTTTTATTTATGGCTAATATTAAAAAAATTACCGGAAGACAAATATACGACAGCAGAGGTAATCCAACTGTGGAGGTCGATATAATTCTTGATGATGACTCATTTGGAAGGTCTTTAGTACCCTCAGGAGCATCAACAGGTGCACATGAGGCTCATGAGCTAAGAGATGGAGGTAGTGAGCTTTTTGGAAAGGGAGTTACAAAGGCAGTAGAAAATATCAATAATGAAATAAATAACTCTTTAGTGGGAATGGACTCGGGAGATCAGTCACTAATTGACACTAGACTTATTGAACTTGATGGTACAAAAAATAAATCTCGATTAGGTGCGAATGCTGTTTTAGGTGTTTCTATGGCTAATGCAAAAGCATCTTCAGATTCTAAAAATAAGCATCTTTTCCAATCACTTGGTGATGGATTCTCAAACATTTTACCAGTACCCATGATGAATATCATTAACGGTGGAGCGCATGCAAATAATTCTTTAGATTTTCAAGAATTTATGATTATGCCAGTTTCAGCAGAATCCTTTAATGGTGCTATGCGAATGGGTTCTGAAATTTTTCACTCCTTAAAAAGTATTTTATCCGAAATGGGCGAGCCCACAAGTGTTGGAGATGAGGGAGGTTTTGCTCCAAATTTTAAATCTCCTGAAGAAACGCTCTCATTTTTATCTAAAGCAGTAGAAAAATCTGGATATAAGGTAGGGGACGATATTGTTTTCGCATTAGATTGTGCTGCTACAGAGTTTTATAAAGACGGACTTTATAATTTATCAAATATGAATAAACCCATTGAAACAAATGAAATGATTGAATATTTAAAAAAACTAACAAATTTATACCCTATTTTTTCAATTGAAGATCCTTTGGATGAAGATGATTGGAGTGGCTGGAGTAAGTTAAATTCAGAGATTGGTGATAAGATTCAAATAGTTGGTGATGATTTATTTGTAACAAATTCAGATAGATTATCAAAAGGAGTTAATTTAAAATCCGCTAATTCAATTTTGATTAAAGTTAATCAAATAGGAACTCTTACAGAAACAATGCAAGCTATTGATATTGCTAAAGAAAATAATTATTCATTCATTATTTCACATAGATCTGGTGAAACCGAGGATAGTTTTATAGCTGACCTATCGGTTGCCACATCTTCTTGTCAAATCAAGACAGGGTCATTATCGCGATCAGATAGAATCTCAAAATATAATCAATTATTGAGAATTGAAGAGTTTTTATCTAATAAAGCTGAGTATGCTGGAAAATCTATTCTAAAATAATATATAAAATAGTCTTGACCTGTGGGTGCAACTTATGATTCTTTGAATCATGATTCGTTCTAAACAAATATTTGAAAACAATAGTTTAAGTAAACCTTATTACAAAAGAATTGGCTTATATGTTGTAATTTCCTTTACAATGGTTTCGTTAAATTTTTCTGCTTTATTTCATCTTATAAATAGTGAAAATGGAATTCTTGTATTAAAAGACGTAAATCATCAGATAAAGAGAAATCAATATGAATTGAATCTCGTGAATCAAACTAACCGTAAATTAGAGAATAGAATACTACAGTTTTCCAAAGGAAAGGATAGTGATCTAATCGATCAGGTAATAAGGGATTATCTTGGTTATCAATCAAATTCTGAACTAACAATTGTTTATAAAGAAAATTCAAGCTAGGAATAGTAAGTTATTTCTTTTTTAGATATATAGTTTATTATCATTTTTATTTAACAAACTTACTGGAAAAAAAGTGCCAGATATTAGACATCCTGAAAAAGTTAATAATAAAGAAACTGCTGTTTTGCCAAAACCAAAATGGATTCGTTCTCGTATTCCCAGCTCTGAAAACTTTAAGTCTACAAAAGAAATTATAAAAAAAGGTAATGTTGTGACTGTTTGTGAAGAAGCAAATTGCCCTAACTTAGGAGAGTGCTGGTCAAAAAAACATGCAACTTTTATGATAATGGGCGATACATGCACAAGAGCCTGTGCTTTTTGCAACGTTAAAACTGGAAAACCTGAAGCTCTTGATCAGTTTGAACCTTACAGGGTGTCTCAAACAGTTAAAAATCTCGGACTTGACCATGTTGTTATTACTTCGGTTGATAGGGATGACTTGGGTGATGGGGGTGCTCTTCATTTTTCTAAAACAATTGATTTGATAAGGCAGGCAGCTCCTAGCACCACAATTGAAGTTCTTACACCTGATTTTTTAAGGAAAAATGGCTCCCTTGAAATTGTTTTAAATTCAAGGCCTGATGTTTTTAATCATAATCTAGAAACTGTTCCAAGGCTTTATCTGTCAATAAGACCAGGAGCTAGATATTTTAATTCTCTTAAAATTTTATCAGATGCAAAATACATTATGCCGGAAGTATTTACAAAATCTGGTTTAATGTTGGGCTTAGGTGAAACAAAAGATGAAATTATGCAGGTTATGGATGATTTACGGTCAGCTAATGTTGACTTTTTAACTCTTGGCCAATATCTGCAACCAACAAGAAAACACGCACCAATTAAGGATTTTATCACGCCTGATGATTTTAATAAATACAAAGAAATAGCTGAATCCAAAGGATTTTTGATGGTAGCGTCAAGCCCTCTAACTAGATCATCACATCATGCAGGAGATGATTTTTTAAAATTAAAAGAATTAAGAATGAAAGAATCTATATAATAAGTTGATAGATATTAATTATAAAAAAAACTTAAATTATTCTCCTATAAATATATATGAAATAGTAAGTGATATAGATTTTTATTCTCAATTTATTCCGGGGTGCACATCTTCTGAAATTATCTCAAGAAAAGGTAATGAAGTTGAAGCAATTCTAGGATTAAAATATTTAGTTATGTCAGGTGACTTTAAAAGTAGGGTGACGCTTGATTCAAAAAAATTAACTATAATATCAGAAGGCATTGAAGGGCCTTTTAATTCTATTTTAACTAAATGGTCATTTGATGAAGCTGATAATGGTGTTTTAGTAAATGTAAATATCTCTTTGGATTTAAAAAATAAAATATTTGAAAAAATATTAAAGAGAAACATAAAAAAAATTATATCTCAAGTTGTCACTAGCTTTGAAGAAAGAGCTGATATTTTATATTAGTTTATAAATTTCTAAATATATTTTCCAATGCCATAAGCGTTGTTAATTCTCTAATATATTTTCTTCCCTTATCTTCAAATGTATATAAAAAATATTCTGTTTTTTTATTTTCTTTTGCAATTCCTATATAAACTCGACCAACAGGATTAATTTTAGTTCCACCTCCTGGTCCTGCAACTCCGGTTACTGAAACTGTAAGGCTAGCTTTAGAAAGTTTAAGCGCCCCTTCCGCCATTAAAATTGCTATTTCTTTAGAGACTGCTCCGTATTTTTTTATAAGTTTAATATCGATATTTAATAAATCAGACTTTGATTCATTTGAATAAGTTATAAAGCCTCTATCATAGACTGCTGATGAACCTGATATAGAAGTTAATGCCGAACCAATTAATCCACCAGTACAACTTTCTGCGGTAGATATGATCACTTGGCGTTCTTTTGCTTTTAGAATAATTTCTTCAGATAATCTTTTTATATCTTTTGTTTTCATTAAATTAATCCGTATGCATTTAGAGAAATTATAATAATAGAAGTTACTACCCCCGCTAAAATATCATCTCCTATTACACCAATATAACCTTTAATTGCCTCTATCTTATTTATCGGAAATGGTTTGCCTATATCAAGAATTCTAAATATCACAAAAGCTAATATCAATGATGATGCTGTAAATGGAACAAATGCTATTGCAATCCATTGTCCTAAGACTTCATCAATAACTACTTCTTGGGGATCATTATTTTTAGACGATTTTAGGTACTCATCTGTTGCAAATATTCCTATTAAGGTGAGGATAAAAAAACTCATAAGAAATATATTATGATTGAAAAAAAATATAATAAAGACACCCAAAAAAAGTCCTGCTAAAGATCCTACTGTTCCTGGGAAATGCCTTACATTCCCAAGTCCTCCAAATGTCACTATTAATGAAATAATTTTATTTTTCATTTCTTGAAACCTCTATTGAAATTATTGCTTGTGCAGCAATACCATTTTTACTGTTAATAAAGCCTTGGTCTTCTGTGGTAGTTGCTTTTAGGGATACTTTATCAATATTAATACTCATTAAGGATGATATTTTTTTTAAAATCTTTCTCCTTATAGGTTTAATTTTTGGATAATCACATATTAAATTTAAATCTAAATTTACAATAGATCCATTTTTTTCCTTAATTGTATCTAGACTCTTTTTTAAAAAATAAATTGAACTTTTATTTTTAAATAATTTGCTCTCTGGAGGGAAATGTAATCCAAGGTCCCCTAAGTTAAAGGCTCCAAAAATTGAGTCAGTAATAGCATGAAGCAAAACATCGCCATCAGAATTAGCTAATAATCCATATTTAGATTTAAACTTTAAGCCACCAAGCGTAATTTGATCTCCTTTTTTAAACTCGTGAATATCAAATCCAATTCCAACTAGTTTAATTTTCTCTCCTAATATAATTTGACCAAACATTTGTAGGTCATCTTTGTTTGTAATTTTGAAATTTTTTTTTGAGCCTGAAATCAATTTTATCTTTAATTTCTTTTCTACTGCCAAGGAGATATCGTCTGTAAATTTTTCTTTGGTTTGCTCGTGAAGAGAAATAATTTCTTTAAGTTTAAATCCTTGCGGGGTTTGAATAGATAAGATTTTATCTCGGTCCTTACTTATGAGTTCATTTTTTTTAGATATTTTTTTTAATGTGTCATCAATTTTTATAACAGGACATACAGCTTGATGCTTATCTAAGCTCTTGATACATGATTTGATTAGATCATTTGATACAAAAGGTCTTGCTGCATCATGTATTATTACTTTTTGACTCTTCTTCTTGCCAAATTCTCTATAAATATCTTTCAGGCCCTTAAAAGACGATTCCTGCCTAGTTTTTCCACCAACAACGCTTTTTCGAAGTTTTTTTATATTTTTGCTATTTTTTTTAAATTTAGGGGCATCACCTTTTGCTATAACAACAGTTATAGTTTTTATATCATCAACTTTATCTAAAGACTTAAGAAGATAATTTAGAGGAGATATATCATTAACTTCTTGGTATTGTTTCGATTCTGGGTATTTAGATGATCTTACCCTCTCACCTTTTCCTGCAGCTAATACTAAACAATGCGTCATATTTATTCCTAATTATACTTTTTTAAAAGATTTATTGCCTAATTAATAGGCATATCATATAGTTGCACAAAAAATAGCCATGGAATGAAACAAAATATAGATACAATCGATCAAATAATGAATTCAATGACTTTTCCTGTCATTATTATAGACTTGGAAAATAAAATTTCCATTATTAATATTGCGGGTGAGAACTTTCTTAAATCAAGCTCGAAAATGATTATAGGAAATACAATTGAAAACTATCTTCCTTTTTCATCTCCATTACTTGACTTAATTAAAAAATGCAAAAAAGAAGGGGTTGGTTTTAATGAGTATGGCTTAGATTTAAGTAATCCACGAATAGGAATAAAAAAAGATGTAGATGCTCAAGTTACTTCATTACCTGACGGAAGCCTTATGATAATTTTTATTGATAACGGTTTCGAAAGAAATTTTCTTACGAGAAGTAACTCTAATAAAACTGGTGATACATTATCATATTTTGCTTCAATGCTATCTCACGAAGTTAAAAATCCTTTATCAGGGATCAGAGGGGCCGCTCAATTAATAGAAAGACAATACCCTCAAATTAACAATAAATTGACTGTGTTAATATGTAATGAAGTTGATAGAATAAAAAGGCTTATTGAAAATATTGAGATTTTTGATACCCCTAATTCTTTTGATTTAAAACCTTTGAATGTTCATTCAGTATTAAGGCATACATCTGATGTTTTAAAAAACTCCCAAGATATTGAAATAGAAATCAAAGAATATTTTGATCCATCCATTCCTGATATTTTAGGAAATAGAGATCAGTTAATTCAACTTTTTTTAAATTTAATGACAAACTCATGTGACGCAATAAAAGAAAAAAATAAAAAAAATAAATCTGCTATCGGAGTCATTAGTTTATTCACATCATTTAAGCATGGACCAATTATTAAAAAAAAATCTTCGGGAGAAAGAATAAATCTTCCTATAGAGATAAGGGTTAGTGATAATGGATCTGGAATAAATGAGTCTTATAAGAATAAGATTTTCGAGCCTTTTGTATCTTCAAAAAAATCTTCAAAAGGAGGTCTTGGCTTAGCAATGGTAAAGAAAATAATTGATGATCACGACGGTCTTATTAGTTTTGACTCTAGTCCTAGCGGAACAACTTTTTTAATAAATCTTGCTACAGAGAGTTTAAAATGAATAAAAAAATAATTTTATTGGCAGAGGACGATGAGTCAATTGAGCTTGTTACAAATGATTTTCTATCTAGCGAGGGTTATGAGGTTCGGTCGGCTAAAACTTTAAAGTCTTTATGGAATTTAATAGAAAAAGGGGGTGGCGATGTGCTGATTACAGATGTCATGTTTCCTGATGGTGAGTCATTTGATCTTATTCCTCAGATCAAAGAGTTGAGGCCGGATCTTCCTATAATTATAGTAAGTGCAAGAAATAACCTTCAAACTGCTATTTCCTCAGTTGAGAAGGGAGCTTTTGAGTATTTACCAAAGCCTTTTGATTTAAATGATTTAAACGATTTAGTTAATAAAGCTCTGTTAATTAAACCAAAAATTAATTCAAAATCTTTAATAAGAAAAAAAAGTAATGATTTAATTATTGGAAGCTCTAGAGCAATGCAAGAGATGTACAGGGTCATAGGCCGATTGTCTCAAAATGATTTAACTGTAACGATTTATGGGGAGAGTGGAACTGGTAAAGAACTAGTATCTAAGGCCCTTCATATTTTTGGTAAAAGATCAGATCATCCGTTTGTTGCGGTTAATATGGCTGCTATACCCAGTGAATTAATTGAAAGTGAATTATTTGGTCATGAGAAAGGGTCTTTTACAGGAGCCTATCAAAAGAGTGATGGAAAATTTAAGCAAGCAGAAAAAGGAACTTTATTCCTTGATGAAATCGGTGATATGCCTATTGAGGCACAAACTAGACTATTAAGAGTTTTACAAGAAGGTGAGTTTACAAGTGTTGGTGGTAAAGAAAAAATTAAAACAGATGTAAGAATAGTTGCCGCTACAAATAAAGACTTAAAGTCTCTTATTAGGCAAGGTTCTTTTAGGGAAGATCTTTTTTATAGGCTTAATGTTGTCCCTATATACACACCTCCTTTAAGAGATAGAATTGAAGATATACCTGAGTTGGTTGAGCACTTTTTAAACAATGCAGATAAATCGGGCTTGCCAATAAAGAAAATAAACAATAGCGCAATTAATTCTTTAATGAATTATTCATGGCCTGGTAATGTAAGAGAGTTAGAAAATTTTATACTTAGAGCCTGCGCTCTATACTCTGAAGATATTTTGTCGGAGGAAATTATTGATTTAGAGTTAAAGCAAACTAAAACAGATAATGATAATACTGAGAAAGAAGATCTCTCAAATATTATTGATTCTTATTTTTCAAATAATTTCAATAAATTATTGAAAGTTAATAATAAAAATATTCACTCAGATATCATTTCAGAGGTTGAGAGGTCAATTATTCAAAATGTTTTGATTATTACAAAAGGAAACCAGCTTAAGGCTTCAGAAATGCTTGGTTTAAATAGAAATACTCTCAGAAAGAAAATCGGTGACTTAAATATTAATATACAGTTTAATAAGGATAATTAATTTATTGGAAGTTATTAATATGAAAAATGGACCATTATCAGGCGTTAAAGTAATTGAATTTGCAGGCATAGGACCAGGCCCATTCTGTGGAATGTTGCTATCAGATATGGGTGCTGATGTTCTAAGAATAGACAGAGATGAAAAAAAAGTATCAAAACATGTGATCGAGGGCAGGGGCAAGAGATCAATTAAGTTAAATCTTAAAGATCCTAGTGATATTGAAACTTGCTTAAATCTAATTGAAAAGACTGATATTCTTCAAGAGGGTTTTAGGCCTGGTGTTATGGAAAGATTAGGCTTAAGTCCTGATGAATGTTTTAAGAGAAACAAAGCATTAGTTTATGGTAGAATGACTGGATGGGGTCAATCTGGGTCTCTATCGCAAGCATCTGGTCATGATATTAATTATATTTCTTTAACTGGAGCTTTGCACTCAATAGGAAGAAAAAATCAGAAACCAGTTCCACCATTAAATTTAGTTGGTGACTTTGGTGGTGGTGCTTTATATTTAGCAATGGGTATGATAGCTGCACTTTATGAAGCTAAAAAATCTGGCGAAGGTCAAATTGTTGATTGCGCAATGACTGATGGCTCAGCTTCTTTAATGACCATGTTTTATGGTTTTTCTAGCTCAGGTATATGGAAAGAAGATCGAGGGCAAAATCTTTTGGATACCGGTGCTCACTTTTATGATGTTTATGAAACTAAGGATAAAAAATATATTTCCATAGGCTCTATCGAACCTCAATTTTATTCGCTTTTATTGGAGAAGCTAGAAATAAATAATGACGATTTTCTTGATCAAATGAACAAGGGTTTATGGGATAACTTAAAGAATGAGCTTACTATAAAATTTAAATCAAAAACTCGCGATGAATGGTCTAGTATTATGGAGGGAACTGATATTTGTTTTGCTCCAGTTCTTTCGATGTCTGAGGCGCCAAATCACATCCATAATAAGGAAAGAGAAACATTTGTTGAAAAGTTTGGTGTTGTTCAGCCCAATGTAGCTCCTAGATTTTCAAAAACTCCATCGAAAATTCAAGGTCCGCCACCAAGCAATGGAGAACATACTGAGGAAATTTTAAAAGATTGGGGTATAACATAAAAAATCAATCTCCTTTTTTCCTATAAAGAATGGTCCTAAGCCATTTAAATATACTATTATCTTTTAGGTCCTCTCTTATAAGAAAGCTCATTAAACTTTTATAATCTTTGTTTATAAATAAGTCTTCTCTTGTCCTTATAGGTTTATTGGTATCAATTTCTCCTATTTTTTTTGCTGGATTACCTCCAAAAATTGAGTTATCTGGAATATCTGATACTACTATTGACCCCATTCCTACGATTGAATTTTTTCCAATTTTAACTCCTTTGGCTATTTTTGAACCTTCTCCCAGCCAAGCATTTTCAGAAATATAAACATCATCACTTAGTCCTGGTGTTGAAACTCTATCGTAAATTTCGTGCCAATCTGAGTCTGAAATATAGACATTGCTAGCTATCATTACATTTGATTCGATAACAATTTTTTTTGCTGAAAGTATTTTTACCCCGGGTGAAATCAAAACATTATCGCCAATATGTATTTCACCATCACACCCATTTCTATTCCAAGCACATAGTTGTGTTATTGTATTTTTAGATGTTCTTATATGAACATTATCACCTAATGAAATCTTATTACCATAGATATCAATATTCCATGGTTTGTTAATATCTAGTCCTTCTCCAGCACTTTGAAGCTGAGGCATGAGAAATTTTTTAACCCAAAAGGAATATAATCTTTCAACAAGTAATCGTATATAAAAGGGTCTATTGTCTTTTTGCAAAATAGTTAATGCATTTTAGCTTCTGATATTTGATAAGAACCATTTTTAAAATCACTGAAAAGCTCGTCTACTTGAGGGTGACGAACTGGATCTTTATTAATATCATCCAATAGATTTTGTTCTGATACATATGCAACATATTCTGTAACATCGTTTTCAGCCAAAAGGTGATAGAAGGGTTGATCTTTTTTTGGACGCATTTCTTCTGGTATCGAAAGCCACCATTCATCCGTATTATTAAATGTTGGATCAACATCAAAAATCACACCTCGGAAAGAAAGAAATTTATGTTTTACAATTTCACCTATTTTGAATTTTGCATCGCGTTCCATTTTAATCTCCATATACTTTAAGATAATTATTAATTAATTATCTTCAAGGTGTTTTTAAAAATTGTTTCATAAAATTTACAATTATAGATTTTTTTGTATAAGTTAGTCTAATTCTAAAAATCGTGGGTTATTGAGTTATAATGAATAAATATATTAAAAAATTATTTAGCCCTTTATCAATTAATGAATTAGAAATTCCTAATAGAATAGTAATGGCGCCTATGACAAGATCTAAGTCACCAAACAGTACTCCTGGCGAGGATGTGGCATTATATTATAAAAGAAGAGCTGAAAATGGTGTTGGACTGATTATAACTGAAGGCACAACCGTTGATACTCCAAATTCATCTGATGACATTAATATCCCCTCTTTTCATGGTGAGAAACCCTTAGCTGGTTGGAAGAATGTTGTAGAGAATGTTCATGAAGTTGGTGGATTAATATTTCCTCAGATTTGGCATCAAGGAACCTTGAGAAGAGCTGAGACAACTTGGAATTCTGATTTTCCTTCGTGGGGTCCTTCAGGTTTAGGTTTGGTAGATAAAAAAGTTTCAGAGCCTATGACTTTAGATGAAATAGAAGCCTCTATAGATGCATTTGTAAAAGCCATTTATTCTGCAAAAGAGTTAGGATTTGATGGTGCTGAGATACATGGTGCGCATGGTTATTTATTAGACCAGTTTTTTTGGGAAGGAACAAATGTTCGTAATGATGATTGGGGTGGCATTTCTATTGATGAGAGAACAAAGTTTTCTACAGAAATAGTCAAAAGATCTCGTCTGGAAGTTGGTAACGATTTTCCTATTATTTTTCGGTTTTCTCAATGGAAGCAACAGGATTTTTCCCATAAAATGGCAAAAACACCAGATGAATTAGGTAAATTTTTAATGAATCTATCTATTGCGGGTGTTGATTGCTTCCATTGTTCGCAAAGAAGATTCTGGAATAATGAGTTTGAAGGGTCAGAGCTTAATTTAGCAGGATGGACAAAGAAATTAACAAAAAAACCATCTATTACAGTTGGAAGTATAGGCTTAACAGAAGATTTTATAGAAACCTTTAAGGGAAAAGAGTCTAAACCAACTGATATTTCAGGTCTTCTTGAACGATTATATGAAGATGAATATGATTTTGTTGCCATTGGAAGGGCTTTAATTTCTAATCCTGATTGGGTTTCTCTGGTTAAAAACGAGGAGTATGATAAAATTAAAATATTCACACCCAAGGATTTAGAAAGCTTAATATAATATGAATGATGATCAAAAAATAATCATGCCTAATGGAGGTATTATTCTAAATAGAGTTCATTTAGAAATTGGAGAAGGGTTTGTAAAACATTCTTATGAGTTAGACGAACGCTTTACAAATAGAAGAAATTTTATCATGGGTGGTTTTTTATCAACCATGCTTGATGGTCTTTGCGGACATGCACTTCATACTGTCCATGATAAACAGCATGTTACACTTGAGCTTAAAACTATTTTTTTAGCGCCTGCGAAAGTAGGAAAGTTTGTTGGTGAAGGTAAGGTTGTCAAAGTTGGAAAAAGTATCGGTTTTTCTGAGTCTACATTATGGGATGATTTAAGCACCGAGGTTGCAAAAGCCTCTGCAACATTCAAAATTCTTAAATAAAATTTAGAATCTTTTTTCCATTTCTTTTCTTAGTTGTAATTTATATATTTTCCCTGAAGCTGTTCTAGGAAGCTGTTTTTTGTGAAAATCAAAATAAGTTGGAATTTTAAACCCGGCTAAGTGATTTTTTAAATAATTTTTAATTTCTTCTTCTTTAATATCTTCTTTATTATTTATTGTTATTGAACAGCAAAGTATCTCTCCCAATCTCTCATCTGGAATTCCATAAACACTTGCCTCAAGAATATTAGGGTGACCATTAATAGCGTCTTCAACTTCTAAGCAGGAAATATTTTCACCTCCTCGTATTACTATATCTTTTGCTCTATCAACTATAAAAAGATAGTTATCTTCGTCTAAAAACCCTATATCACCTGTTTTAAACCATCCTTGGTAGAATGCTTCATTTGTTGCTTTTTTATCATTCCAGTAGCATCTAAAATTAGAGGGAGTCTTTATGTAAACTTCTCCAGAGATACCATTTGGTAATTTTTTATTATTTTCATCGCAAATTATTATTTCTGTAAGAGGTTTTGTTGGTTGACCTGTTGATCCAGGCTTTTTGAGATATTCTTCACCTGAAGTTACCGCTCCTGCAGCATTTGTTTCAGTCAAACCATATCCCAATCCAGGCTTTGCGTCAGGGAATTCTATTTTAAGCTTTTGAACATGGGAAGATGGTCTAGCAGCGCCTCCGCCTGATAAGTCCCTTAAGGAAGATAAATCAAAATTATGCCTACTTGGATGACGCATCACCTCAAGTGTCATTGTTGGAACACCGCTAAGACTCATTATTTTTTCTGACTCAATTAATTCAAGTGCTTTTAATGGGTCCCATTTATAAAGCATAACCATTTTTCTTCCGGAGAGAAATGAGAGCATGAATTGGCTATGACTTCCCGTTACATGAAATAAAGGTACTGTTATCATACACGAAGGTTGAATAGAGTTATCTGGTTCTATCTTATCTCTTACACCTCTAGCAATAGAAACTACCATCCATTGAAGTAAGGTGGAAATAATCGACCTGTGAGTAGAGCAGACTCCTTTTGGATATCCAGTTGATCCAGATGTATAGAAAATTGTTGCATCATCATCAGGCTTAATTTTAATATTAGGCATTTTCATTTTTAAAAAAGGCTTAATAAGGTTGTTCCAGTTGAGATCATCATTAGCATTACATCTAATTGATATTAGACTTAAGTTACTTTTATCAGAAAAAAGTTTAATTAAATCATAGCGTTTATCATCGGCTATAATAATTTTTGCTCCACTGTTCTCAATACCATATTTTAATTCATCACTAGTCCACCAGCTATTTAAAGGAACGGCAATTGCTCCGATTGATGTAATTGCTATAAAGCTATTTATCCACTCTGGATAATTTCTCGATGCAATTGCAATCCTATCACCTTTTTTTATATTAAAATTTTTAATCAAAGCATTGGCAAAAGCTGATGACAGATCATAACATGACTTAAAGGTATATCTCTCAGTTTTAAAAACCAGCATATCCTTATCTGGGTATTCTAAGCTTAATTTAAAATAATCATTAAGATTTAAAATTTTAGAATCGAAGCATTTATAATTTACACCTCGAATTGTTTCTTGTTTAAGTTTGAAGTCATTCTCAGTTAAACATATATCATTAATTATATCGTCAAGAATTTGCTTCATCTTTTATTCCATTGGCGGAGGGGGTGGGATTCGAACCCACGAGACGGTTGCCCGCCTGCCGGTTTTCAAGACCGGTGCCTTCGACCACTCGGCCACCCCTCCGCAGGATTATTATTTTTATAAAGAGTATGTATTTATATTTTTTCTAAAAAGTCTAATAAAATTTTATTTACTTGCTCTGGAGCCTCTTGTTGTGTCCAGTGCCCAATATCATTTAATTGTTCCTTTACCCTTAAATCATCGTAATTTTTATCAATAGAATCAAATAAATTTACACCAGGTATGAAGAAGTTAACTGGGTCTAGAGAGCCGGTTATAAAGCAAGATGGTTTCTTTATTTTATTAAATGACAGATTAAAGAGATCTTTCCAGTCTAGATCCATACATCTGTATCTATTTAGTGGGCCAAACATTCCACTTTTTTTAAATTCTTTTGTAAAAAACTCTAAATCTTCGTTTGAGAGCCAATTGGGTAAATTATTTGGTTCATTCATGCCCTCTAAGAACAATGATTTCTTATCTTTTTCATTTAACTTATTATTTAAAGCAAGATCCATTATTTTTTTCATGCCATATGCATCAGAGTTACAGTAAATTAACCTTAATGACTTCTCCAAATTTTTCTCAAGTTCTTTCTCGGCAACTCCTATTTTTTGAAAATAAAGAATATAAAAAAAAGTATTTTTATAAATTTGCTTTAACAGTTTTATAGGCGGAATATCATTAAAAGGATTAAAAGGGACCGATAAACCAGAAACAGATAAAATTCTCTCTGGGAAAAGAAGTGATGTATACCAGCTAATAGGAGCCCCCCAATCATGCCCAATAATATGAGCCTCTTCTTCTTTCAAGTAATCTAAAATACCTATTAGGTCACTGGTAATTTCTTTAAGAGAATATGAATTAATATCTTTTGGTTTTTCAGATCCTCCATAGCCCCTGATATCAGGAATAATCACTTTGTAGCCAGCTTTTTTAAAAGGATTAATTTGATGACGCCAACTATACCAGCTTTCGGGCCAACCATGAACAAATATGACTGGTTTTCCTTCCCCCTCAACTACTGCATTAATTTTTATACCGTTAGTTGGAATTAATTTGAAATTTCTTTCCATTTTTACCTTAGATTTATTTTAAAGATTCATTGTATTTGAAATTTACGAATCTTGCTATCATTAGTCATGAAGCATTCTATTCTTTTTTGCACCATTATAATATTTATTTTATCAAGTTGTTCGTCATACCAGTCTCCTAATTTTTCTTCAAAAAACCCATATGCAGGAGGTACTTATAAAATTGGAGAACCTTATATAATTCAAGGAAAAAAATTTTTTCCTAAGGAGGACTTTTCCTATAAAGAGAAAGGTGTTGCGTCTTGGTATGGGCAAAAGTTTCATGGAAAAAAAACTGCAAACGGTGAGATTTTTAATATGAATTTATTAACCGCAGCTCATAGAACTCTTCAATTACCATCCTTAGTGAGAGTAACAAATATAAGTAATAATAAGTCAATTATTTTACGTGTAAATGACCGAGGCCCATTTGCTAAAGACAGAATAATTGATGTTTCAAAAAAAGCTGCATCACTGTTAGGTTTTCAAAAAGAAGGAACAACTCAGGTAATCGTTGAGTATTATGGAAGAGCAAATGTATATGACTACGCTGGCGGGATTAATAATAAAAAAACTTATAAAGAAAACAAAGATAATTCAAAGAATTATATATTAAATGTAGGTGTCTTTTCAGATAAAAAAAATATCGACAAAATAAAAATGAAACTTAAAGGTATTGGAAAAATTAATATCGAAAAATCAAAAAACGATTCCTCGCTATATAAAGTTTTTTTAGGACCTTTTGGAAATAAAAATTTTGTATACAGAGTGCAAAATGCATTATCACAAAAAGGATTAAAAGATTCTGTTATTGAGATAATAGATTGAGATTTCTAAGGAGTTAAAATTGTTATTTAATAAAAGCTTTAAAATTATTTTCTGTATATTATTTTTTTATTCGACCCCAGTTTTCTCTTTTGATACAAATTCAGAATATGCATTCTTATTAGATTATAAAACAGATCAAATTTTGTTTGAAAAAAATTCTAATAAAAAAATATTTCCTGCCTCCATGTCAAAGTTGATGACGCTCTATGTTTTATTCGACTACTTGGATAAGGGTGTGGTCAATATGACTGATGAATTTATTATATCTGAAAATGCCTGGAGAAAGGGTGGGGCAATTTCAGACTCCTCCACTATGTTTGCTGAGGTATCTTCTTATGTCTCTATTGAAAATCTTATTAGAGGTATTGTCATTCAATCAGGTAATGATGCTTGCATTGCTGTTGCTGAAGGAGTATCTGGGACAGAAGATTTATTTGCAACTGAAATGAACTTTTTTACTCAAAAGTTGGGTATGAAGGATTCTAATTTTAAGAATTCAACAGGCTTGCATCATAATGAACACTATACATCTGCTAAAGATCTTGTAATTTTAGCTAAAGCTATTATTAAAGATTTTCCTCAATATTATCATTTTTTTTCAGAGGAAAACTTTACTTGGAATGGTATTTTTCAACCAAATAGAAACAATTTACTCAAAGAAAATATTGGTGTTGATGGATTAAAAACAGGAAAAACAGATCAATCTGGTTTTAGTATGATTGTATCATCATTTGTAAATCAAACCCGATTAATTGCTATAGTTGGTGGTTTGCCGTCTAAAGAAAAGAGAACCTCTGAAATGAGAAAACTAATAAATTATGGTCAAAAAGCATTTAAACGATCTTTAGTATTTAAGGCTAATCAAGTTATTGATACCGTTGATGTATGGGGAGGTGAGGAGTCTTTTGCTGGTTTAGCTATTTCAGAAGATATTAATCTATTATTAGACATAAGAGGTAGAAGATTTTTGAATGCTAGGTATTTATATAAATCACCCGTTACTGCACCAATAAAAAAAGGTGATACACTAGGTAAAATTATAATATTAAATGACGATGAGATTATAATTGAGTCAAACTTAATATCTAATAAGGATATAGATAGTGGTAATTTTATAGAAAAAGCTGTAGATGCAATGGGGTACTTATTTAATTAATTATGAAGAATTATTTTATAACTTTTGAAGGTGGCGAGGGTTCAGGTAAATCTACTCAAATAGATTTTTTGAATAATTTTTTAAATAAAAAAGGTGCTAATGTTTTATGTACAAGAGAGCCAGGTGGAACACCTTCAGCAGAAATTATAAGAGATTTAGTTACGAAAGGAGACCCAAACCGATGGTCGCCTTTAACAGAATCGTTACTAATGTGGGCGTCTAGAACTGAGCATGTTGAAAAACTAATAAGACCATCTCTTGAAGAAGGTAAGTGGGTTTTATGTGATCGTTTTTATCATTCGACTTACGCCTACCAGGGTATTGGTCATAATTTAGGTATAGAAAAAATGAGATCAATAAAAAATATAGTTATTGGCGATATTCAACCGGATCTTACTTTTATTTTTGATATTGACCCCATTATTGGTATTGAGAGAACAAAAAAAAGAAACTCTGAAGAAGACAGATTTGAAAAAATGGATTTAAATTTTCATAATAATTTAAGAGAAGCATTTATTGAGATATCAAAAGGAGATCCAGATCGTTTCATTTTAATTGATGCCGAGCTAGATGTTAGTGCAATTTCTGAAATTATTTCAAATGAAGTTATGAATAGGCTTATTTTATAAAATGACCGCTACTTCATTAGAAAAGTTAAGTCCAAGAACCAATTATGATTTGATTGGACATAATGAAAATATAAATTTTATTTTAAATTGCTATAAAAAGAAACGTCTTCACCAAGCTTATTTATTTTCGGGAAATGAAGGTATTGGAAAGGCAACTTTCGCCTATTCTTTTGCTAGATTTTTGCTTTCTGATACTAGTTTAGATAGTTTTAGTGTTAATAAAAATGACAAAGTGTCTCGATTAATAGAGTCAAATACTCATCCTGATCTTTTAGTTATTGAGCCAAATATAGAAAAAAAAGACAGATTTATTAGCATTGATCAGGCAAGAAAATGTTCTGAATTTTTTAATCACACACCATCTATAAGTAAATGGCGAGTTTGTATAATAGATTCTATCGATTTTATGGATATATCGACATCCAACACAATACTAAAAATTCTTGAAGAACCTCCTTCCTACTGCATATTTTTGATCATAGCTCAAAAAGTTGATGCTGTTATTGGAACTATTCGATCTAGATGTGTCGAGATAAGGTTTAAAGATATTGAAGAGGATATTTTAATTCGTAAACTTAAATTACTAAGACCGGAGCTATTAGATTCTGAAATATTAAGTTTAGTTAATTTATCTGATGGGAGTTTTGGAGCCCTTAACAACTTAATTGAGGAAAATTCAATAGAAATATATAAAACTATTGAAAGTATTGCATCTGAGAAGATTATAAATTCTTCTATTTATAGCTTTTCTGATTTTATTTTAAAAGAGGACGGAGGTAGCAATAAATTTAACTTATTTATTAACTGTATTATTTTCAAAACAAATTCATTAATAAAATCAATTGTAAAATCAAGTACTTCTTTTGCAATAAATGAGGGGCTTGATTTAAGAGACAAAATGCTTGAGTTAATACGTCAAGAAAGAGTATTTAAATTAAATAGAAAACAAACAATTATAAACCTTATTCTTAATTTGAATAAAATTGCGAATCTTGAATAGAAGGTCAAAATGGAAAATTTTTTCATAAGTACTGCAATATCTTATACTAACGGTCCACCTCATATGGGTCATGCTTATGAGATAATTGCCGCAGATGTTATTGCTCGCTTTAAACGGTTAGAGGGTAAAAATGTTTTTTTTGTAACTGGAACTGATGAGCATGGTCTGAAAGTTCAACAAAAAGCGAACAAACTCAATATATCGCCTCAAGCCTTGGCTGATCAAATGTCAGAAACTTTTATTGAAATGGGGAGAGCCTTAAATTGTTCGAATGATGATTTTATAAGAACTTCAGAGGAAAGGCATAAAAAAGCGGTAAAGGAAATATGGATTAGAATGAAAGAAAAGGGAGATATTTATCTTGATGACTATTCAGGATGGTATTCACTCATAGATGAGGCTTTCTACCAAGAAAGTGAATTAAAGAAAGATGACTTAGGTAATTTTTTATCACCCAACAATACTCCTGTAGAATGGATTGAGGAAAAAAGTTATTTTTTTCGTTTATCAGCATATGAGGATAAATTATTAAATTTATATAAAGACAATATTAATTTTCTCCAACCAAAAAGTAGAATGAATGAAGTTAGGAATTTTGTTAAGGCTGGTCTAAAGGATATCTCAATATCTAGAAAAGGATTGGAGTGGGGGATTAAAGTTCCTAATGATGAAGACCATTCTGTTTATGTTTGGGTTGATGCCCTGACTAATTATATTTCTGCTCTTGAATGGCCAGATAGCAGTCATCTCTATAATGATTTTTGGCCTGGAGACCTTCATTTGATTGGTAAGGATATTATTCGTTTTCATGCAGTTTTTTGGCCTGCATTTCTTTTATCAGCAGGGCTAGACATTCCAAAACAAGTATTTGCCCATGGTTTTATCCTTAATAAAGGCGAGAAAATGTCAAAAAGTCTTGGAAATATAGAGGACCCAATCGCTTTGGTTGAAAACTTTGGAGTTGATCAATTGAGATATTTTTTAATGAGGGAAACACCGTTTGGAAGTGATGGAAATTATAGTGATGAGTTGCTTATTAATAGAGTAAATGCAGACTTATCTAACGATTTAGGTAATTTATCTCAACGATGCTTAACAATGGTAAAAAAGAATTGTAACCAATCTATTCCTCAAAAAAACGAATTAAATGAAATTGATTTGAAGCTCTTAAATTCAGTTGATTTAAAAAAGTCTAGTATTTCTGATTTGATGACGAATTTTCAAATTAGCTCATATATTTCAGAGGTCTTTGAGCTTATTTCAAATACTAATAAATACTTTTCAGATCAAAAGCCTTGGGATTTAAAAAAACTTGATGAGAGAAGAATGAATACAGTTCTGTGGGTTACATGCGAAATGTTAAGAAGGGTTGGAATACTTTTACAACCAGTTATACCTTCCGCAAGTTCAAAACTCTTAGATTTTCTTTGTATCGATAAAAACCATCGTTTATTAGATTTTTTATCAGAAGATAATGCTTTAAGTTCGGGAAAATCAATAAAAGATCCAGAAATCATATTTCCAAAAATTGATTTAAAAAAATAAAACTAATTGATGACATAGATATTTTTAAGTTGTATTAAAGCAACTGTTTAAAGTTTACGGGGATATTTTATGGATAAATTTTTAGTTATTGACCTTGATATGGATATTAGAAAAGCAAGAGCCCATTTTGAAAAAAAATATATACTTGCGCAAATAAAAAAATTTAATGGTAATATATCAAAAACAGCAAACTTTATTGGTATGGATAGAACTGCTCTACACAGAAAGATGAAGGATTTAAAAATTATGCCTAATGAAAGATATAGAAATATTATCGGATATTAAATTTAAGGAATACTATGCAAATAATAGTTTGTGGAGCGGGAAAAAGTGGATCCTCTATTGCCGAGAAGTTATCTAAACTAGGTAATGAGGTTACAATCATTGACTCATCATCTGAGCTAGTTAAGAAATTAACTAATAAACTTGATATAAGAGGTGTGGTTGGACATGGTGCTCATCCAGATATTTTAGAAAGAGCAGGGGCTCGTGATGCAGATATGATGATTGCAATAACATCATCAGATGAAATTAATATGCTGGCATGTCAGATTGCACATTCTATTTTTGAGGTTCCAAAAAGAATTGCTAGAATAAGAGACAAATCATACCTTAACCCATCTCATCAGGATTTATTTACAAGTGAAAAACTTCCAGTTAGCGTAATTATTTCGCCAGAAAAAGAAGTGGCAAAAAATGTTTTAAAAAGGTTGGAGATTCCAGGGGCAATTGAAAATATCCCCTTTGTTGATGACAAGCTGAAGTTTCTTGCAGTTAAAATTGACGACGACTGTCCTATTATAGAAACTGAGATGAATGAGTTAACAAATCTATTTCCGGATCTAAAAACTGTTATTGTTGGATTATTACGTGATGGTGAAATTCTAATACCTAAATCAGATGATAAGCTCATTGTTGGAGATATAGCTTATTTGGTTTGTCCAAAAGAATTATCAAGGAGAGCTATTTCAATTTTTGGACACCCAGAAAAAGAGGCAAGAAAAGTGGTATTAATTGGCGGGGGTTCAGTAGGCAGCGAAGTAGCAACAATGATTGATAATCTGGCTACAAAAATTAACCTTACAGTTATAGAGCGTAATGATTCTTCAGCTCTAAATTTAGCAGATAAACTTAAAAATGTAAGGGTTTTAAAGGGTTCGGGTGTTGATAGGGATATACTTCATGAGGCTGATATAGAAAATACAGAAACTTTAGTTTCTTTAACTGATAGTGATGAAACAAATTTCCTTTCTGCTGCGTTTTCTTCAAGTGAGGGTTGTAAAAGATCTTTAGCGCTTCTTAATAATTCTGATTTCCAGTCTTTAATTAAATCTCTAAAGATAGGAGAGTTTATAGATCCAAAGGCCATTACAATTTCTTCAATTTTAAGACATGTTAGAAAAGGTCATATAAAAAGACTTTATTCTTTGATTAATGGTAATGCAGAGGTCATTGAAGGCGAGGTTTCTTCTTCTTCTGAGTTAATAGGTCCATCTATTGAGGAAATGAATTTACCGCAAGGTTTAAGAATAGGGGGGATAATAAGAAAAGAAAAATTTATTATGCCGACTGGATCTACCTTTATAAAGGAAGGTGATGAGATAGTAATTTTCTCTAAGCCTGAATGCATACACATGGTTGAAAAGTTATTTAGAATGAGTCCAGATTATTATTAATTTTATTAAAGAATAAGAATTAAATTTCCTTGCAAAGAATACTCAAATCATATTAATTAAGCTTACTTATTAACAATAATTATTATTTAAAATTAGTCCTGTATTTTATTGGGGTAATAATACGGTACTTTAAAAAAAGAGTTAAAAATGTTAAAAACAAATGATACCCCTAATTCAGATATTGATATTGATATTGAGGAACGATTTGTTAGCTTTGCTATTACAAATTCTAAAGAATTAACTATATTTCTTGTTAATGGAATAAAGTTAGAAGGTAATATTATAGCAATGGGAGAAAACTGCTATCTTCTTAAGAGAGATGATAATATGCAGTTAGTATACAAACATTCAATTTCAACAATTTTACCCCTAGACTCTTCAAATTTTCTTGAATAATAAAACGAAATTATAATTTTTCCTCCTGTTTAATTTTTTTCCAGTTTTTATCAATCTCATCTATTGTAAATTTTTTATTATCTTTATTGTCGAAAACATGTGGATTTCTTCTTATCATTTTATTATTGATAGACATAATAACATCGTTGATTGAAAAAGCATTTTCTTCTTTTTTTATTTCAGAATGAAAGATTACCTGAAATAATAGATCTCCTAGTTCATCACAAATTCTCGAGTTGTCTCCACTTTCGATTGCTTCAATAACCTCATTAGCCTCTTCTAAGCAATACTTTGATATACTTTTTGATGTTTGTTGTTTACACCACTCACAACCTGTCTCATGATCTCTTAAACGGTTAATAATATTTAATAAATTATTGAAATTATTAATTATTTTATCATTTTCTAACATTTTTTATCCTCTGATAAAGTTTTTATTTTCTATACCCTTTGTTTAAATTTTTTATTTCTCGTAATTTTGACATAAAACTGTTATGATTTTGACATAAAACTGTTAAGATAATTTATAAGTTATTGAAGTATATAATATAATTTTTTTTAAAAATAAAAATAAAAATAAAAAATAATTTTTATATTTTTAACTTAGATTTAAAAAAATTGGGGATAAAAAAATGATAAGTTTTTTACTTAAATTATTAATTTTGTTTAGTGTTATTTTTTCAACTAATTCTATTTCAGCTCAAGATTCAATTGAAAGTTCTATTGAGATTGATGAAATAATTGTTACAGGATCAAGAATTAAAGGCGCTAATACTGATAGCTTTTCACCAGTGGGAGTTGTTTCACAAGATGATATTCTTTTATCTGGCAAAATTTCTATTGGAGAAATATTGTTGGAACTACCTGGTCAAGGATCGGGTCTAAATAGAAACTACAATAATGGAGGCGATGGTTCTGTTCGGGTTGATTTTAGAAATCTCGATTCATCCAGAACTTTAGTACTGGTAGATGGCAGAAGATGGATTAATGGCGGTGAAGGTGGGAATAGTGCTGTTGATTTAAATACGATACCTACTTCGGCAGTAGAAAGGGTTGAGGTTCTTAAGGATGGAGCTTCAGCTGTTTACGGATCTGATGCAATTGCAGCTGTTGTAAATATTATAACAAAGGATGCCTTTGATGGTTTGGAGGCTTCTGTTCAAAGAGGTGAATATTTTGATGGTGGTGGCCAAGCTGATAGCTACACCTTATCACTAGGTGTTGCCTCAGAACGTGGATCATTAATGATGGGCGCTTCTTATGTTGACATAAAGGCTTTAGGAAATGGTGATAGACCTCAGACTGCTGCAAGACCAAGCTCTGGTGGTTCTTCAGGCACACCTCCCGGAAGACTTGCTTATGGAGGAGTAGTAGGTGATTGCTCTAATTTTCAACCTATTGAAGGTACTAATGGCTCGTCTCCATCTGACTTTAGATGCTGGTCAAGCCCTGATGATAGATTTAATTATAATCCGGCTAACTATGTCGAAACTCCTAACGAGAGAAAGAATTTTTATGCAAAAGGTAAATATTCTATAACAGAAAACACTGATGTTACTTTATTTGGTGTTTATCAGAATAGAATTTCCGATCAATTATTAGCTCCTATGCCATTATTTTATGGTTTCGGAGATTTTGGTGGTAGTGAGGGTATCTCAAGAAATAATCCTTATAACCCATTTGGTATAGAGTTTTGTGATCTTTATGGAGATTCTGTTGAAGGAAAGACTTGTAATGATGCTAATTACCCTGGAGGTTATTCAGTTGGTTGGTTTGGAAGAAGGCTTTTAGAAGCTGGAGAGAGAAACTTTATTCAGGATACTGAGACATACAGAGTGGCATTAGGAGTGGAATCATCTTTTGGTAAATGGGATGTTGACGCTTATTTGATATGGGCTCAAAATAAAAATACAACAACAACTTATGGTCTATTAAATACCGGAAATATTAGAAAAGCTCTAAGCGGTGACGCATGTACCGGGGATTGTGTTGCTTTAAATGTTTTTGGTGGGCAAGGTGCTGATGGAGAATATTTGGGTGAAGGTCTTTGGAGTGGATCAGGAACTATAACAAAAGAAATGGTTGATTATATTACATTCATTGCTCACGACACGGGTATGAATGAAATGAAAAATTATGGCTTTGATGTAAATGGAATACTCATGGAATTACCCGCAGGACCGCTAGGACTTGCTTTTGGAATAGAGCATCGAAAAGAAGAGGGAAAGTATGACCCTGATGCATTTATTGCAGCAGGTCTTTCTTCTGGAAATGCATCAAGCCCAATTGCTGGAGATTTTGAAGTTGATGAGGCATATCTTGAATTAGCTATACCTGTTGTGGATACTATAGATTTAAGTCTTGCTGTTCGTCATTCTGATTACTCAACCTTTGGAACAACAACTAATGCTAAGTATGGTGTTACATGGTCGCCAAATGAGCTTGTTACATTTAGAGCAACATTTGCTGAAGGTTTTAGAGCACCTGGAATTGGAACACTTTATGGTGGTCAATTGGACAGCTATCCTGATCTTCAGGATCCATGTGATGCTTTATCGGATAATTTTACTGGTAATGCAGATGGTTCACAATTAGGACAATGTTCTACTGAAGGTGTTCCAGCTGGATTTACACAACCTAATACTCAAATTAGAATAACCACAGGCGGTAATCCAGATATTCAACCTGAAGAATCTGAAGGAATTAACTTTGGTGTTATTATTAAACCAGTTGAAGGTCTGTCAATTTATGCTGATTACTACGAGGTTGAAATAACAAATACTATTTCAACAATAGGCGCACAGCTCCTGCTTGATGGTTGTTATAAAGAAAATAACTCTAGGTATTGCGGTTTAATTGATAGAAACACATCAGGTTTAATTTCTGATTTAAGAGATCTTTCTAATAATATTGGTCAAGTTGAAACCTCAGGTGCTGAAATCTCAGTTATATATGAGTGGAACGATGATTATGGATCATGGATAGTATCAAGTGAGTTAGCTTTTTTAGATACATTTGATGTTACTCGTGCAGATGGCTCTGTTGAGCATCGCGCTGGATATGTAAGCGGAAGTGGTAGATCGCAATATAAAGAGGTTAAAGGAAACTTTGGTGTAATTTGGTCTAAAGACTCCCTTAGCGCCTCTTTATCTGCTCAATATCATGGAGAAGTAGATGGAATATATTCTGCTTTTCCTAAAACATTGAGTGGAGGAGGCTCTACTTCTGGTGATGATGTTACAAAACTATCAGCGACTTGGTATTTAGATGGTCAGGTTTCATATAATTTTGATCAGTATAATACTAGATTAACAGTAGGTGTTGATAACTTATTAGATGAAGACCCTCCATTTTTCTCAGATAGCTTTGCTAATGATTTTGATCCTTCTTATAGGACTTGGGGATCTCAGCAATGGTATGTTAGGGCATCTTCAAAATTTTAAAATAAAGAAATGTGGCTTCCTACTTTTTTAGGAAGTCACTCTCTTTTAAGATATCTTGTTCCATGAAATGAAGATGAGTTTTCTCTCCACCCGGAGATATTTTCTCTAACAAGAGATCTGCTTATTCCAAACAATATTGGAGCTAACGGCATATCTTCCATTAATATTTTTTCTGCATTTTTTAAAATAGAAGCTCTTTTGATGGTATCTATTTCATTCTGAGCATTTGTCATTAGTAAATCAAAATTTGGGTTTTTATATTTTCCATAATTGAGGGGGCCTGATGAAGATTCAAAGAGAAATAAGAAATTCGAAGCATCATTAAAATCAGCAATCCACCCGGCATCACCTACTTGAAAATCACCTGTTCGTAAATAATTATATAAGACTTTTGGTTCTGACGCCTCAAGAGAAACTTCTATATTAGCTTTACTAAGCATAGATTGTATCGCAACCATATGTTTTTTTTGGTCACCACCATTTCTATACTTAAGGGTAAACTTTAAAGGGTTATTTTTCGAATAACCTTTAGATTCGAGGATTTTTTTTGCTTTAATATATCTTTCTTCTTGGGTAAGATTTTTTTCTTCAATAAGACCTGAATATTCATAATTCATTATACCCTTTGGGACTAGAGACCAGGCGATAGTTTCATTAAAATTTCTTATTTTATTAACTATAATATCCCTATCAATCGATAAAGAAACAGCCCTACGAATTAATTTATCTGTGAATGGCTCTGATTGACAGTTAAATATTAGATATGTGACAACGAGAATATTATCGTGTCTTATATTCTCAGGCATATTTTTTTTCAGCCAAGATGATTTGTTTTCAGGGTAGCCACTATTTATATCAAGTTCTCCGGCTCTAAATCTTCTTAAGGCTGCCTCATTATCTTCTGTTGGGTAATATATAACCTCATCAAACCAAACATTGCTATCATCATAAAAAAAAGTATTTCTTTTTAACCTAATGCTGTCATGTGCTCTCCAACTAAGAAGTGTGTATGGTCCATTTGTTTGTATATTTTTTGGTTTTATCCAATCTTTTCCGTGTATTTTCAAAACATGACTAGGAATGGGGTAGGTGGTATAATGAGTAAGTAGCTCTAAAAGGTAGGGGGTTGGATATTTTAATTCAATTTCTAATTTATAATCACCAATTGCCCTTACACCTAGCATCTCAATAGGTTTGGTTCCATTATTAATTTCCTGAGCATTTTTAATCATGTATAGCAAGGATGCATATTGTGAGGCTGTTTTAGGGTTTAAAACTCTTTTAAAGCCTGAAACATAGTCATTTGCTGTAACCTTTACACCATCCGACCAAAAATGATTATCTCGCAATATAAAGGTATATTTTAAACCATCTTCAGTTTTAGAGTAATCTATTGATGAGCCTCCAATGGGATTTCCATCTATATCTTTTGTATAAAGCCCTATAAATAAATCGTTAATTATATTTCCTTCCCATGCCCCGGTAGCAAGATGGGGATCTAAGGTATCAGGCTCTGCGCCATTGCCTCTTTTTAAAATCTTTTCTTCATTTGCATATAAAATAGAAGGAGTTGGATTAATCATTATTAAAACAAATAAAAATAAGAATATTTTTAAAAAAACTTTAAACAAAGGCTCTCTCCATTTTTATAAAACTTAAGGTAATTCATAAATAAAGCATTAAACAACTAAACAATATTTATTTATAATTTATGTTTAATTTATTTTTCCATTTTTTAATTTGTCTAAAAATTTTTTTTCAATATTTGTTGCAATTAATAAGGCCAACAATGATAGACAAACGGATATTAATCCTAATCGAATAATTTCATTATTACTATTGGATGTTTCGATCAAAGTCCATAACGCCAATGGAAGTGTTTGAGTTTCTCCTGGAATATTTCCAACAAAAGCAATTGTTGCACCAAATTCGCCTATAGATCGTGCAAAAGATAAAACTAATCCAGCTAATATACCTGGGTAAGCTAAAGGAAGTGTAATAGATAAAAAGATTTTAAATTCTGATGCCCCTAATATTCTTGCAGCGTCATCAATTTTTTTATCTTGCGCCTCCATCAAGACTCTAATTGGCCTAACCATTAAAGGAAAGGACATGATAGAGCATGCTAAAGCAGCACCAACCCAAGAAAAAGATAAATTTATATTAAAATTTTGAAAAAGAAAGTTTCCTAAAAAACTATTTTTTCCAAACATTATTAGAAGTATGTAACCAATACCTATTGGCGGAATTACAAGGGGTAAATGAATGAAGGAATCAATAATTGTTTTTCCTAGAAAGTTCTTTTTAGCAAGAATCCAGCTCATAAAAATTCCCGGTATTATAATTAATAATGTTGATAGCATTCCTATTTTTAAACTTAAAAAAAGGGCATTTATTTCAAAATCAGTCAACTTAACCTCGATTTAATTTATGGTTTCAAAGCCATAATTTTTAATTATTCTTTGAGCTTCTTTAGATTTTAACCAATTAATAAATCCATAATCATTATTATTTTTATTTCTATTAATTTTTGCTGCCCAATATGTTGGCTTTTCGTAACGAAATATTTTTTCATCGATTTTAGTAACTATTAAAATATTGGGAGATGAGACAGCATCTGATAAATAACTTATTCCAACCAAAGCATCTCCGTTGGATATAAATTTTAAATTTGATTGTGATGAAGCCGTATATACTAATTTGCTTTCCAGTAAACTCCAAAGCTCCATAGATTTAAGGGCTTCTTTTGCATATATACCAAGTGGGACCGTCGATGGATGGGGAATTGGAAACATAGATGAAGATAATTGATTTATAAAATCTTCTTTAAAATTTTTAGAATTTATATCAACATAAAACCCTTTATTTATCCCACTTGAAAAAATTAATGAGTTTTTTGCAATTAAACTAGCTTCTTCAATATTAATAAGTTCTTTATTATTCATCCATAATAACCAATCTCTATTTGCAGATATAATAATATCTGAGGTTTGACCATTATAAATTTGTCTAGCGATCAAAGATGTAGGTCCTGTAATTATAACTACATCTGTATTATTTTTCCTTTTCCATTCCTCGGTCAATGATTTGCTAACATTATACAAGCTAGAAGCTACAGATAAATACAAAGTATCCTTTTGGGCTAATGAATAATTACTCATTGATGAAATTAAAATGACAAAAGCTATTATTTTTTTTATCATTTAGTTAACTGCATAAATTAAATTTTTAGTTTCTTGTGCAAAGACTTTAAAACCATACTCTTTATAAAAAGGAAGAGCTCTTTTGTGATCTAAAGAATTTGTCTGAAGAATAACTTTTTTAATGTTAAGGTTATAAGCTCTTGTAATAGCTGCATCCATTAATTTTATCCCTAAACCTTTTCCAATATAACCTTCTATTAACCCAAAGTGAACTATTCTTAATTCTTTGTCTTTTATGTAATCATTTGTGTAATCAATTTCAAAAAATCCAATATTTTCAGTACCTTTCTTCATTAAATATATCTCGACTTTCTTATTAAATATTATTTTCTCTAGATCTTGGTTGCTCATGTTACTTCTACCAAACCAACCATGATTTCTTCCAACGTTATGATATATTTTTTTATATTCTTCAATTCCGATTGAATTACAATGTGTTATTTTATAATGGATATTATCATAAGGTTTTTTCTTGATTTCTCCTTTGTATTCAAGCCATGTAATATTAATTAATTTTGATTTCATAATCTTATTAGTAACGATTTAATTTTAATATATAATACTAGTTATCTTTTCATACTATTGAGCAAATTTGGAGAAAAATTTAAGTGTCGTTTATATATGTAGGTTTTGGTGGTTTTATCGGTGCTCTGGCTCGTTATTCTTTCAACTTAATTTTTGGAAGTATTCTTGGTCTACCGATTCCATTAGCAACTCTATTTGTAAATATTTTAGGCTCATTTGTTATGGGGGTTATTTTTTATTTTACCTCAAATAATTCTTCTGAATTCTATAAATTATTTTTTATGACCGGTATTTTAGGAGGTTTTACAACGTTTTCGGCTTTTTCATTAGATTCAATTAATATGTTTATTGAGAAAGAATATCAGAACTTATTTTTATATATTTCTATTTCGGTTTTTTTATCTATTTTTTCTCTTTACCTTGGATTTATTCTTTCAAGGTTTATTAGCCCATGACGGATCTTAGAGAGCATAATATAGAAGAAGACTTCTTTGGGGCTAGGCTTGATAGATGGATTAGTCATTTTTTTTCAAAAATTAGTCACAATAATTTAGAGAAGTTACTTCGTAAGGGGATAATAAGGGTAAACGGCAAAAAAGTTAAATCCAATTTTAGATTAAATGAAGGGGATATTTTAACTTTACCTGATTTTCTAGACGAGCTAACTACAAGCTCAATTAATAATGCTCGGATTCCTGGGGCAGCCAACTTTATTAAAAAAATAACAATTTTTCAAAATAATGAAATTTTAATTCTTAATAAACCTTTTGGATTGGCTGTTCAGGGTGGAACAGGTATAGAAAGTCATATTGATGGCTATTTACAGTCTGCTTTTTTTAATTCAGATTTCAGTCCAAGGTTAGTTCATAGACTTGATAAGGAAACCTCTGGTGTTCTTGTTGTTGCTTTGACAAGAAAAATGGCCGTTCACCTTTCAAGTTTATTTAAAGAAAGAAAAGTTAATAAAACTTATTGGGCTATAACCGATGGATCTCCTGCGATAAATAAAGGTGATATTAATTTTGATATTAAGGTGGGGGAAAATAATGATAATATAGATGCTTTAACAAGGTACTATAAAATATTGAATTTAAATAATAAAATTTCTTGGATTGCTTTTCGACCTGTCACTGGGAGGACTCATCAAATACGACAACATGCATCAATGTCGTCCTTTCCAATTGTTGGAGATAAAAAATATGGTCGACATACAAAAGAAGGTTTAATGTTTAAAAAATTACACCTTCACAGCCAAAGTGTTGACTTTATGAATCTTAATGGAGACATATTACATTTCGAAGCTTCTTTACCAAAACATATGGAAGAAACTTGGAAAAAATATAATTTACCATTAAGTCCAAATATTGAGGGTTTTTAAAATTAGGGATTAAGAGGTTTTTAATGGATGATATAATTAAAGAGCTTGAGTTAAGGCGAGAAAATGCAAAACTTGGTGGTGGTCAAAAAAGAATTGACTCGCAACATTCTAAGGGAAAGCTTACCGCAAGAGAGAGAATCCAGATTCTTTTGGATGAAGGTTCGTTTGAGGAATATGATATGTTCGTTGAGCATGACTCTCATGAATTTGGTATGCAAGATCAGAAAATTCCTGGTGATGGTGTTGTTATTGGATCAGGCCTTATAAACGGAAGAACCGTCTTCATTTATGTTAAAGATTTTACTGTTTTTGGAGGTTCTTTATCTTTAGCACATTCAAAGAAAATAAATAAAATTCAAGATATGGCTTTAAAAAATAATTCACCTCTCATCGGTGTTCTTGATGCGGGAGGTGCAAGAATACAAGAAGGAATTGATTCCCTAGGAGGTTATGCAGAGGTTTTTCAAAGAAATGTTTTAGCATCTGGAGTAATTCCTCAAATTTCTATTATTATGGGACCTTGTGCGGGGGGGGATGTTTATTCTCCAGCATTAACTGACTTTGTTTTTATGGTAAGAGATACATCTTATATGTTTGTTACAGGCCCTGATGTAGTCAAAACAGTAACTAATGAAGAGGTTACTGCTGAGCAGCTAGGTGGCGCCGAAATACATACCTCAGTATCTTCCGTGGCAGATGGCGCCTATGAGAATGACTTGGAAATGATGGAGCAAATGAGGGAATTAATAGGTTTTCTTCCATCAAGTAATATAGAAAAATCGCCTATAAGGGATACTAGTGATCCTATAAGTCGTTCTGAAATAAGTTTAGATACACTTGTTCCTGATAACTCCAATACACCTTATGATATAAAGGAATTAATTTTTAAAGTTACAGATGAGGGTAAGTTTTTTGAAATACAGGAGAAATTTGCTCAAAATATTGTTACTGGATTTGGTAGATTTGATGGTCATACCGTTGGCTTAGTTGGTAATCAGCCTCTTCATTTAGCTGGTGTATTAGATTCTGATGCAAGCAGAAAAGCTGCAAGATTTGTAAGATTTTGTGATGCATTTTCTATTCCTTTAGTAACTTTTGTCGATGTTCCTGGTTTTTTGCCTGGTACAGACCAAGAGTATGGGGGGCTTATCAAAAATGGTGCAAAGCTTCTTTATGCCTATGCTGAAGCAACCGTTCCTAAGGTAACTATTATAACGCGAAAGGCTTACGGTGGAGCTTATTGTGTTATGGCACCAAAACATTTGAGGGGTGATATTAACTATGCATGGCCAAGTGCTGAAATTGCCGTAATGGGTGCTAAAGGGGCTGTTGAGATTATTTATAGAAATGATATTGGAGATGAAGAAAAAATAAACAAACATACCGAAGCTTATGAGGATAGATTTTTAAATCCATTTGTTGCTGCTGAAAGAGGCTATGTTGATGATGTGATTATGCCCAGAAACTCTAGATCTAGAATTGGAAAAGCACTCAAGATGCTTAGAAATAAAAAACTTTCAAATCCTTGGAAAAAACATGACAACTTACCCTTATGAGAATTAAATGTTTAAAAAAATACTAATTGCAAATCGCGGTGAAATTGCTTGTAGAATTATTTCTACTTGTAAAAAATTATCAATTCCAACAGTTGCAGTTTATTCAGATGCAGATAAAAGATCTCTTCATGTATCATTAGCTGATGAGTCAGTTAATATAGGACCAGCAGTATCATCAGAGTCATACTTATCGATAGATAAGATAATCTCAGCTTGTAAAGAAACTGGAGCAGACGCCGTTCATCCTGGATATGGCTTTTTATCTGAAAATCATACTTTTATGAATAAATTGGAAAAGGAAGATATAACATTTATTGGCCCATCTGCTGAACCAATAAGAATAATGGGCGATAAGATTGAATCAAAAATATTTGCTATAGAGGCTGGAGTAAATACTGTTCCGGGCCATCAAGGTATTATAAAAGATATTGATGAAGCGGTTTCAATAGCAAATGAAGTTGGTTTTCCAGTAATGATTAAAGCCTCGGCTGGCGGAGGCGGAAAGGGAATGCGAATTGCCTTTACTGAAAAAGATATTCCCGACGCTTTTACCTCTTCAATTAATGAGGCAAAATCAAGTTTCGGTGATGATAGAATTTTTATTGAAAAATTTATAACTAAGCCAAGACATATAGAAATACAAATTCTTGCAGATAATCATGGCAATGTTATTCACCTAGGTGAAAGAGAATGTTCTATTCAAAGAAGAAATCAAAAAATAATTGAAGAATCACCCAGTCCTTTTGTTGACAAGGAATTAAGAAATTCAATGGGTAATCAAGCCGTTCAATTGGCAAAAAAAGTCGGTTACTCAAGCGCTGGTACTGTAGAATTTATTGTTGACCAAGATAGAAATTTTTATTTTCTTGAGATGAATACTAGACTTCAGGTTGAGCATCCCGTTACTGAGCTTGTTACAGGTTTTGATCTTGTTGAAGAAATGATAAAAGTTGCTGCAGGTGAAAAATTAAATATAACTCAAGATGATGTAAGTTTTGATGGTTGGGCTATCGAATCAAGAATATATGCCGAAGACCCTGAAAGAAATTTTATGCCCTCAACCGGAAGGTTGATAACTTATAAACCACCTTTGGGTATTGACAATATTAGGAATGATACAGGTGTTTTTGAGGGCGGAGAGATTTCAATGTTTTATGACCCTATGATTTCTAAATTATGTTCATATGGTGAAACAAGACTTGATGCATGCAATTTAATGCAAGAGGCATTAAATAATTTCGAAATTTCTGGAATTCAAAATAATCTTAACCTTCTTTCTTCAATTATTAAAAATAAAAAATTTTTAGACGGTGAGATAAACACAGGTTTTATTGATGAGGAATATCCTGATGGTTTCTCCTCTAAGGTCCTTGATAAGGAAAATGCTTTAATGTTTTCTTTAACAGCGGTTTTTGCATATATAAAGGAAGAAAATAATTCCCAATATTATGATAGCCAAAATAATTCTAGTCTTAATGAAAAATCTTTAGTTGCCTCAATGGGTGAGAATATCTTTATATTTAAAGCTTACAATACTCTAAAAAATACAATTATTGAGCATAATGATAAGGTTATTTCTATAGAGTCCGATTGGAGACCAGAAGATAAAATAATTAAAATTAAAATCGATGAGAGCCTCTCAACTCTACAAATTAATAAAAGTGTAAAAGGTTATGAAATTAAAGGTTTTGGATTGAATGGAATTGTAAATGTAAGATCAAAAATTGCCCATGATCTATCCGCACACATGATTGAAAAAGTCATTATAAAAGATGCAAAAATTATAAAGTGCCCAATGCCCGGTCTTGTAGTTTCTATTGATATTGAAGAAGGTCATAAGGTTGAGGATGGTGATAAATTATGTACGGTAGAGGCAATGAAAATGGAAAATATTATTCGCTCAGAAACCTCAGGTATTGTTAAAAAAATATTTTGCAAAGAGGGTGATAGTCTTGCAGCGGACGAAGTTATGATTGAATTTGAGTAAACCTAGTATTTATTCGAAAATCTTTCTCAAAGTTTTTTAAAAGTATTTCATCAATTTTTTTGGTTGGTAAAGTTATCCCTAATTTTTTTAAACTCGTGACCCCATTGCTCTTGTTGCCGCAGGAGATAATGCCATCAAAATGATCTAAATTTGGATCTATATTAATACTAATTCCATGAAAGGTTATACCTTTTCTAACCCTTAGACCGATAGAAGCTATTTTTTTTTCAGGCTGATCATTATTATTAATCCAAACACCAACTTTTCCATTTATTAATTGAGATTTTACTCCAATATCGTCAAGCGAGTGAACTATCCAACTTTCAAGTGTGTTTACAAATTTTCTTATATCGTAATTTCTTTCTCTTAAATTCAGCATTATATAAATAATTCTTTGACCTGGCCCATGATAAGTGTACTCCCCGCCTCTTGAAGTTCTATATACAGGAAGAGTATTTTTTTTTAAAAGATCTGAGTCAATTGAACTTGTTCCAGCGGTATAAATTGGAGGATGTTCTAAAAACCAAAGTAATTCAGGTTTTTTTTTAGAGCTTATATCCTCAACTCTATTTTCCATTGCCTTAACACTATCTTCATAGTTAATTATTTTATTGGAAATTAAGTATTCCATCTCTTTTATTTTCATGACCATTTGTTAATTTTAAGTTATACATTTTAATGTAAAAACCAGATTTAATTATATAATATATAAATTATTTTTATCTATTGATATATTATAAATTAAAATGCGGCCGTGGCGGAACTGGTAGACGCGCAGCGTTGAGGTCGCTGTGGGATAAAACCCGTGGAAGTTCGAGTCTTCTCGGCCGCACCATTAAACTAAAGTAATGAGATTTTTATGACACAGATTAAGGTAAATAATCAAGGTACTGACTTTACACCTTTTGATCCATCTTTAATTTCCGAAGTGATGGATGCTTTAGACACATCTGATAAGAATAAAATTATATCATTAACTAAAAACTTATCTGCTGCTGATATTGCAGATATAATTAATCTTATTCCAAGGCATGAAGTAAAAGATTTCATTGAATTCATTGAAAACGACTTCAATCCAGAAATTTTGTCTGAATTGGAAGAAACTATTAGAGAGGAGGTCATTAATCTTTTAGGCCACTCTTATGTTGCCGAGGCTCTTCAAAAACTTGAAACAGACGATGCAATTCATGTAATAGAAGATCTTGAAGAGGACGATAAAAATTTAATTTTAAATAAAATCCCTAAGAATGAAAGGGAGGAACTGCAATCATCATTGAATTATCCCGAGGATAGCGCCGGCCGATTGATGTCACTCGACTTTGTTGCTCTTAATCCAAATATTAATGTTGGTGAGGCAATAGATTTTTTAAGAAAAGGGGATGATTTACCAATTGAGTTCTATGAAATTTATTTGATAGATAGCACTTTTAAGCCAGTTGCAGCAATATCCTTATCTAATATTATAAGGTCCCCTAGAAACAAAAGTTTAAAAAATCTTCAAGCTCATGAACTAATAATAATTTCAGGGGATATGGATAGAGAACTTGTTGCATATCAATTTGAAAGATTTGATTTGGTTTCTGCTCCAGTTACTGATGACGAAGGAAGGTTAATAGGTGTTATTACTGCAGATGATGTTGTTGAAGTTTTAAAGGATGAAGCTGGTGAGGATATTAAGCTGCTTGGTGGTGTTGGCGATGAAGATATTACTGATAATGTAATTCAGGCTTCAAGAGGTAGATTTTCATGGTTATTTATAAATCTTATAACCGCTGTTGTTGCCTCTATGGTAATAGCTATTTTCGATGGAACCATAGAGGAGATGGTTGCTTTGGCAATCTTAATGCCTATTGTTGCCTCTATGGGCGGTAATGCTGGAACTCAAACATTAACTATTGCAGTTCGCTCATTATCTACTAGAGACCTTATTCCTTTAAATTATAAAAGAATTATAAATAGAGAAATTTTAGTAAGTTTTTTAAATGGAGTATTATTTGCTTTAATCTTAGGCTTTTTAAGTGCCTTTTGGTTTAACAATCCTGCTCTTGGTATAGTTTTGGCGCTAGCAATGGTTTTAAATATGGTGGTCGCTGGTTTTTCAGGAATAATAATACCTCTTATCCTTAATAAAATGGGTATTGATCCTGCATTGGCCTCCAGTGTTTTTGTAACCACGGTTACAGATGTCGTTGGTTTCTTCTCCTTTCTTGGACTCGCTGCAATTTTTTTGGTTTAAAATGACATTAAATATTAAGAAATTATGCGTTGGTGCAGACTCAGTATTAGATCTTTATAATCGTCAGGAGTTTGTTAGAGGTCGCTATGGCGAAACAATTCACATAACACGGATGTTCCCTAAAAGATTTGAGGAAGTTCTTAATGGAGGGTCAATATACTGGGTAATAAAAGGTAAATTATGTGTAAGACAAGAAATTTTAAAAATTGAAAGATTTACTGATAACGATAATGTTAATAGGTGTAGGTTAGATTTAAATAAAGATTTAATTCTTACTGTTCCTTTTAAAGAGAGGCCATTTCAGGGCTGGAGGTATTTAGAAACAAAAAATTCTCCAAGTGACTCAAGATTATTTGATATTAATAATATAAATGATGATCAAGAAATTATTTCAGACCTTCATTCTCTAGGGCTGGTGTGATTCTATGGTTTTAGTGCTAGGAATTATTTTCTTGATATTTTTGATTTTCCTTTTTGATTGGATAATATCTTCAGAAAAAGAGATTTTCAAAGAAAAAATTAGAACGGTGATTGTAATTTTTTCTATTTTACTATCAATACTATTTTTATTTTTTGGTCTTTATTATTTTTCTACCTTCTTTGTTTCTCTAGCTATTTGGTTTTTTAAAAGAAAGGTCTTTTTTGATTTAATTATGAGGCTTTTTAAGAAAAAAAATAATTCATCCATTCCATTGTCCGAGGCCTATGATTTATTGGGTATTGACGAAAATGCATCAATTGACAATATAAATAAGGCTCATAAAGAATTGATAACAAGATTACATCCTGATAAAGGTGGTTCTTCTTACTTGAGCGCAAGAATAAATGAAGCTAGAGATATTATTATGAATGAAAAAATGAATAGGAATTAAAAAGGTGAGTGATAAAAACAAATTTATTGATAATGACTCGTCTTTAAAGACCCAAGTTAAAAATAAGGTAAAAAAACCTTCTTTATACAAGGTTCTTATTCTCAATGATGATTATACACCCATGGAATTTGTTATTTATCTTCTAAAAAGTTTTTTTAATAAAAGTAATGAAGAGGCAACAAAAATAATGCTTCATGTCCATCAAAATGGTATAGGTGTTTGTGGTGTTTTTTCTTATGAAATAGCTGAGACAAAAGTAATTCAAGTTCTTGATACATCAAGAAAAAATAATCACCCTTTACAATGCACAATGGAAAAAGCTTAAATGACATCATTTTCTCAATCACTAGAAGAAACACTTCAAAGATCAATTGACTTTGCAGCCCAAAAAAAACATGAACATGTTACAATAGAGCACCTTTTATTCTCCCTTCTTGATGATAAGGATGCTTATAAAGTCTTAATGGCATCTAATGTTGAAATCGAATTATTAAAAACTGAATTGTTAGATTTTATTAATAAGCAGGATTATTTAGTTAGCTCTGAAGATGGGGGTGTTCCAGAACCTACTGCTGGATATAGAACGGTTGTTACAAGGGCGGCAATTCATGTTCAGCAATCAGGTGGCCAAGAGGTTAATGGCGGAAATATTCTTGTAGCTATTTTTTCTCAACAGGAAAGCTATTCAGTCTATTTATTAGAAAAGCAAGAAATGACTAGATATGATGCAGTCCAATTTTTAGCTCACGGCATAAAGAAAAATCAAACATTTACATCAATTCAATCTGACTCAGATGATGATCAATTTTCTTATGAGGAAAATGATTCGTCCCCCTCAAAAGAAAGCGCTCTTGATGCATTTTGTGAAAATTTAAATGAAAAAGCAAAAAAACAATTAATTGACCCTTTGATAGGAAGGGCTGAGGAGGTTAATCGATTAATTCAAATACTTAGCAGGAGAAGAAAAAATAATCCATTACTTGTAGGAGATCCAGGTGTAGGCAAAACTGCAATTGTTGAAGGTTTGGCATTTAGAATTTTTGAAAAAAATGTACCTGATGTAATAAGCAATACTTTGATTTTTTCTTTAGATATGGGGTCTATCCTGGCCGGAACTAGATATCGAGGGGATTTTGAGGAAAGAATAAAAGCTGTTTTAAAGGAAATAGAAGCTCTAGATGACGCAGTACTTTTTATTGATGAAATTCATACCGTTATTGGGGCAGGATCAACTTCAGGAGGCTCTATGGATGCCTCGAATCTATTGAAACCTTCTCTTCAAGGACAACAATTACGCTGCATAGGTTCAACTACTTATAAAGAATATAGACAGTTTTTTGATAAAGATAGGGCTCTATCAAGAAGATTCCAAAAAATTGATGTTGAGGAGCCAAATGTTCCTGATACTATTAAAATACTTATGGGTTTAAAATCTAGATTTGAGAGTTTTCATGGATTGAGGTATTCAAATGAATCTATAAAAACTGCTGTTGAGCTCTCCTCAAGGTATATGAGCGATAGAAAGCTACCTGATAAAGCGATAGATGTAATAGATGAGACCGGTGCTTCACAAAAGCTCAAACCTTTATCAAAAAGAAAAAAAACAATTAATCAAAAAGATATAGAACAAACAATCTCCACTATGGCTAGGATTCCATCCAAACATATAACTAGAGATGATAGCGAAAGATTAAAAGATCTAGATAAATCTTTAAAAAGATTTATCTTTGGACAAGACAAAGCTGTTGAAGAGGTTGTTGCCTCAATTAGATTGTCTAGAGCTGGTTTGAGAGATTTACAAAAGCCTATAGGATCATATCTTTTTACAGGTCCTACAGGTGTCGGAAAAACAGAGCTTGTTAGACAGCTTTCTTCAGTTTTGAGTGTTGAGTTATTAAGATTTGATATGTCTGAATATATGGAACGACACACTGTTTCTCGCCTTATAGGTGCCCCACCTGGTTATGTTGGATTTGATCAAGGAGGTTTATTGACAGATGGAGTTGATCAAAATCCTTACAGTATTGTTTTGTTAGACGAGATTGAAAAGGCTCATCCAGATATTTTTAATATACTTCTTCAGGTAATGGATCATGGAACATTAACAGATCAAAATGGCAGAAAAGTTGACTTTAGAAATACGATTATAATTTTAACCACTAATGCTGGTGCTGCTGATTTAGCTAAACCAGCGTTAGGATTTAATCGAAGTGAGAGAATTGGCGAAGATACAGATGCAATAGAAAAACTTTTTAATCCTGAGTTTAGAAATAGATTGGACTCAATTATATCTTTCAATGCTTTACCTGATAGTGTTATAGAAAAAGTTGTTGAAAAATTTATTCTTGAACTAGAATCTCAACTAGATAATAAGAATGTTTATATTAATATTTCAAGCCAAGCAGCTCAATGGTTGGGAAAAAAGGGTTATGACCAGAACATGGGGGCAAGACCATTAGCTAGACTAATCCAAGAAAAAGTTAAAAAGCCTATTGCTGAAGAGATTCTTTATGGTGTTCTTGAAAAAGGTGGAACCGTTAATGTTGCACTCAAGAAAGATGAATTAGATTTTAGTTATAAAGCATTGAAAAATATAGAAAAAGATAAAAAAGAATTGATTAAAAGCTAGCTATAGATTAGCGATTATTTTATCGGCTTCTTTTTGAAGTTCCTTAAAATCTCTTGGTTCAGAGGCGTGAAATTTATAATTTAAACCTTCGGATCTTTGTATTATGTGAAAGTGAAGGTGAAATACTGACTGACCTGCTTCAGCCCCATTTAGTTGTAAAATCATAACCCCTGAAGGAGAGTAAACTTTTTTTATAGATCTAGCAATTTTTTGAGTAGCTTCTAGAATATAAGGGAAATAATTTGAATCAAGGTTAATTAAATCCTCAGTTTTGTATTTTGGTATTACGAGTGTATGGCCTGGTGCCTGGGGCATTACATCCATGAACGCCAAAATGAAATCATTTTCTAAAACTTTTACGCATTCAGCGTCACCATTTAAGATTTTAGCAAATATATTTTTATCGTTGTAAGACATTAACCTTCTTTTTTATAAGGAAGGTAAGCTTCTAGTATTTTTTTACTTTTTTCAACCTCTTTAACTTCATATTTTAAATATTCCTCAATTGCATTTGAAAAATTCTTTTCTTTAATCCAGTGTGCAGAATAAGTTGTTTCTGGAGAATATCCTCTTGATATTTTATGTGTTCCCTGTGCTCCTGCCTCAACATTTTTATAATTATTTGAAATAGCAAAATCAATTGCCTGGTAATAGCATAATTCAAAGTGAAGAAATTTATGATCTTCGGTGCACCCCCAGTTTCTTCCATAGACAGTATCATCGCCAAGAAAATTTAGAGCACCAGCTATATATTTATTCTTATTTTTAGCCATTATCAATAAAATATCCTTTTGCATTGTCTCACCTATAATTTTAAAAAAATCTCTATTTAGATAAGCTTGACCCCATTTTCTTATAGTTGTATCAAGATAAAAATTATAAAAATAATCCCAATGATGTTCCTTTATATCTTTTCCGGCTATATGTTCAATTTCAATTGAGCTTTCTTTAAGAATTGATCTTTCTTTTTTTATATTTTTTCGCTTTCTTGAGTTTAGGTTTAATAAAAATTCATCAAAATTTTTGTAATTATTATTCTTCCAATGAAATTGTTGATCTTTCCTTATCAACCAACCAAGCCTTTTTAGGCTCTCACTCTCTCCTTTTGAAAGAAAAGTTATATGAGCTGATGATGAACCCGTTACTTCTGTTAATTTTATTAACTGATTTGATAAATTTAATATAACTTCTTGATCGTTAAATTTATCTTTAATAAGTAATCTTCTTCCAGTAACAGGCGTAAATGGAATGGAGACTTGAATCTTAGGATAATAAGATCCACCAGCCCGGTGATACGCATTTGCCCAATCATGATCAAATACATATTCCCCCATTGAGTTATTTTTAACAAAAGAAGGGGTGCAGCCAATAATTTCATTTTTTTCATTCTCTATTAATAAATAATTGGAAAACCAACCTGTATTATTATTTAAAGAATTACTTCTCTCGAGTGCGTCCAAAAATTCATAGCTAACAAAGGGATTAGACTTTGAAAAGCTATTGTTAGCACAACTATTCCAATCAGTTTTTTTTATATTTGATAAGGATGTCTCTATTTTAAATTTAAAATTATTCATTAATATTACTTAATTAGAGACCTCAAAAATAGCATCAACTTCCACAGCCATCCCAAGGGGAAGAGAGTTAGAGCCAACAGCAAAGCGAGAGTGCCAGCCATTTTCTTCAAAAATATCGATCATTAACCTTGATGCTCCTTCAATTACCATTGCTTGATCTGTAAAAGTATCTGAGCAATTTACAAAACCCCCTAGCTTAATGCATTTTTTTATTCTGTCTAAGCTTCCAGTGGCAAGCTTTGCTTGAGCCAAGATCATTTCACCACATAAGTGCGCAGCATTTTGACCTTCTTCAATAGTTAAGTTTGAACCAACCTTTCCAGTTATTAGCTTACCATCTTTAAAAGGACCTTGCCCCGAAATAAACAAAAGGTTGTTTGATAAAATAAATGGAGAATAACTTGCAACAGGTGCCGCAGGGCTTGGTAAATCTATTTTTAATTCAGTTAATTTTTTTTCAATTCTTCCAGTCATTTTATATCTCCTTTATATTGATCTTCCTTTTTTAATAAGGTCTTTGCCAAATTTATTTCTAATATCATCAATAGCATATTCAATTTTTGCATTTTTAGTTTTTGAAATATTGATTAAGTCGTACAGATCGCATAACTCAGAGTCTTTCAAGTTAGAGATTCCTACTCCAATTAGTCTATATTTTATCTTATCATCCTCACGATCTAAAAGAGTTTTTGAGTTTTGAAAAATTAACTCTCCTATTTGAGTTGGTTCATCAATTGTACATGACCTTGATATAAGTTTAAATTCTTTTGTTTTTAATTTTAATGTAATGGTTTGACCGCCTAAGCCTTTTTCTTTAGATCTTTTTGAAACTTTTTCGCATAACGACCATAGTTTTTTTTCTAATACCTCCTTATCACTAATGTCATTTTCAAATGTAGTCTCATGGCTAATACTTTTTATTTGTCTTTGAGGTACTACTCTTCTTAAATCTTTCCCCTGGGAAAGTGAATATATATGTGAACCTATTGAGCCATAACGATTTATAACCTCTTTAATACCCAATTCCTCAATTTGACTGATGGTTTTAATCCCATCATCATTTAGCTTTCTTTTTAAAATCTTGCCAACACCCCATAATATTTCAACTGGCTGACTGCTTAAAAATTTTTTAGAATCACCTCTTCCCAATAATGAAAACCCTTTAGGTTTATCTAAGTCTGAGCATATTTTTGCTAAAAACTTATTATAAGAAAGACCAATAGAAACAGAAATTCCAACTTCTTGATTTATTTTTTTTGATAACTCTGCAAGAAGAACAGCTGGTATTTTTTTATGTAATTTTTTTGTACCTGATAAATCCAAAAAAGCTTCATCCAAGGAAATTGGTTCTGTTAATGGTGTTAATTGATTCATTAAATTTTGGATTTTTCTTGAAGCATCCCTATATTTACTCATATTAGGTTTAATAATAGTTGCGCTTGGACATAGTTTTAATGCTTTATACATTGGCATGGCCGACCTAACACCTTTAATCCTTGCAAGATAGCAGGCAGTTGCAACAACACCTCTTTTTCCTCCTCCTATTATTACGGCAGAGTTTTTTAATTTTGGGTTATCTCTTTTTTCTATAGAAGCATAAAAAGCATCACAATCAACATGGGCAATATCTAATTTTTCTATCTCTTTATGGCTAATAAGATTTAAAGACTCACAATTAGCGCAATAGAGAACTTTACTATCAAATGTTGAAAGGCATTCCCTGCAAATACTTGTTATTCTTTTATTGGATTTCTCTTTTTTCATTTTTAAATAAATTTTCTAGAATTAATTTTTCTACATCTTTCCATTTACTTAATCTATGTTTGATATCTTTTGGAGTCATCATTAATTTATCGAGTCTTTTATCTTGTACAAAGTGAATGCAAGTAGACTTACTATATTCTTTGGAAACTGACTCTATATTCTGAGAAAGATCATCTATAAAAAATACCGGTGCGATCATATTTTTACAAATTTCAGCAACCACAGGTCCTTTAAGTCCACTACTAGTTATAACAGGATAGTCCATATTATTTTTCTTTAATGCTCTAACTCTAGACCCTTTCTCTTTGAATGATATATTTGTTAAAACTATAATCTGACATTTTTTCGATAAGTTTTTTAAGCTTTCTGACGCTCCAAAAATTGGCTTCAAATATTCAGTCTCTTCTTTGAAGAATCTAGGCATTAAATTTGTCATTGTTCCCTCAGAAAGATATTCATCAGTACTTATTTTTTTTATATTACCATTAAGTCTTGGCTTAGATAAATCCAAATAAAGGTCATTCTTTGATAAAAAGTTTTCAAAACCTTCTAGAAACATAAATAAAACTTCATCAGCATCTGAAATTAATAAAGGTTTAGAGGGAATTATTTTGAGGTCATCTATTTGATTAATTGTTTCTTTAGCAATAGATGTGTTGGGAGATTTATTTTTAGGGTTTTCAGAAGTTATTTTATTTTGCCTTCTTTAAACTCAACATGTTTACGAACTACAGGATCATATTTTTTTACGACCATTTTATCAGTCATAGTGCGTGAGTTTTTTTTGGCAACATAATAGTAGCCTGTTCCAGCTGTACTGTTTAATTTAATTTTAATTGTTGCTGCTTTAGCCATGATAAATCCTTTATAGTGCGGAAATTAGTTATTATTATCTTTTAGTCAAGTTATTTAATTTCAGTTATTAATCTATGATGTTTTCTATACCTCCAAAAGACAGGATTGCTATTAATTTCATTACCATTATTTATCCTTTTGCTGATTTCTTGAAGAATAAATTCAGTTACATCAAACATTGGAAATTTTAAAGCCTTACAAATTTCAACATACTCTAATTTAGCAAGCTCACCATTGCCTTTTAAATTACCAATGAAGCAATCAGATGGGGCAACAAAAAATTTTGTATCAAACCTCATTGGTCTTGTAAGTGGGGTAATTGCTCTTCCAAGAACCCACATATTTTTAATATTATTAGATTTAAGCTTAAGATTTGTTTCTTCTTCGGTCTCTCTAATAGCTGTATGTATTAAACCTTTGCCTAAAGGTGGCTTTGCCTTAAGTAGATTTAAATTTTTTATTATCTTATTATTTATTATATAATTTTTGGGTGTTGTTAAATCGCTTTTATCCAATTTACCTCCCGGAAATACCCACATTCCTGGAGCAAATCGTGCCTTACTTGGTCTTTTCCCCATAAGCACAAAAACTTTTTTATTTTTAATTTTTGTAATTATTAATGTTGCGGCTGGTTTTGGCTTAATGATTTTTATCATTTCTTTTATTTTTTCTTTTTTGGCTTATTGAGAAGATCAATAGCAATTTCAAGAGTTATATCTTCAGGTGAACTATCTTTTGGAATACTAACATTTTTCTTTCCGTGCTTAACGTATGGACCATACTTTCCATCCATTAGATTAATTGGTTTTTTATCCTTTGGGTGATTGCCTAATTCTTTGAGGGTTTTACTTCCTCTTCCTCTTCCGGGGTTAGATCTTTTTTCTTCAATCAAATCAACAGCCCTATTTAACCCAATAGTGAATAATTCATCAACATTTTGAAGGTTTGCATAAACTCCTTCATGAAGAAGGTAGGGTCCAAATCTACCCAATGCCCCAGTTATTTCTTTATTATCTTCTGGATGAAGGCCTATAACTCTAGGAAGGGATAATAAGTCTATTGCTTTTTCTAAAGTTAAATCTGCTGGATCTATTGTTTTTGGAATAGATGATCTTTTGGGCTTAACTTCTTTATCTTCTCCATCTCCAATTTGTACATATGGACCATATCTTCCAATTAAAAGATGAATATCATCATCTGTCTCAGGATATTTTCCTAAAATTTTTGCTTCGACATTTTGTCCTGATGATCCAAATGATCTTGTATATTTGCAATCTGGGTATGATGAGCAGCCTACAAAAGCTCCATTTCTGCTGGTCTTTAGGCTTAGTTCACCATCATCACATTTTGGGCATTTTCTATTTATTTCTCCATTTTCATCCTTAAAGATATGATGACCTATGCTTTCATTTAAAGTATCAAGGATTTCTCTTGTTCTTAATTCTAATGCTGAATTTGCACAAATACTAAATTCTTTCCAAAAACTATTTAGAAACTCTTTCCAATTTACTTCACCGTTTGAAACTTTATCTAAGTTCTTCTCAAGATCTGCAGTAAAATTATAACTTACATATTGCTTAAAGAAGTTTTCTAAGAAAGAAGAGAGTAATCTGCCTTTTGCCTCTGGGTGAAAGTATCTATTTTCTATTCTTACATACTGTCGATCTTGTAAGACTGAAATTATAGATGCATAAGTTGATGGTCGTCCTATGCCTTTTTCTTCTAGAGACTTTACAAGTGTTGCCTCGGAAAATCTTGGAGGAGCTTTAGTGAAATGTTGATTGTTTTCAATATCAATTCTATTTAATGATTGTTCTTTTTCAAGTTTAGGAAGTTCTTGACTTTCCTCTTTGGATGAATCTTTTCTTCCTTCTTCATACAACGTCCTAAACCCATTAAATAAAGTAACAGTGCCTGAAACTCTTAAATTTATATCCATTTCATTATTGGAAATATTGATTGTAGTCCTTAATCCTCTCCAGTTTTGCATTTGACTTGCAAGCGTTCTTTTCCATACCAATGCATATAAATCTTTTTCTTCTTTTGAAAAGTCTCCATTCATTCTTTCTGGATTTATATTTGTATCAGTCGGACGTATTGCTTCATGAGCTTCTTGTGCATTGGTAATTTTACTTGAATAGATATTTGATTTTTCTGGTACATACTCATTCCCAAAAACGTTATCAATTGTTGATCTTATTTCACTGATACCTTCTTCACCAATTTGGACACCATCAGTCCTCATATAAGTTATTAATCCATTTTGATAAAGTCGTTGGGCAACCTGCATGGTATTTTTTGCAGACATTCCTAATTTTCTAGAGGCTTCCATTTGAAGAGATGATGTAATAAATGGAGGTGAGGGCTTTCTTGAAACTTCCTTTTCTTCAATTTCTTTAACTATAAAATCAGAATTTTCTAATTTTATTTTTATTTTTTCTGCTTCTTCGGTACTTTTAATATCAAATTGTTCTAATTTCTTTCCATTTATGTGAGTTAAAGATGCTTTAAATGGAGAGTGATCAGAGTGAGAAAGTAGAGCATTTATCGACCAATATTCTTTTGGATTAAATGATTCAATCTCAATTTCCCTTTCACATAGTAATCTTAATGCAACAGATTGAACTCTTCCTGCAGACCTGGCCCCAGGAAGCTTTCTCCAAAGAACTGGTGAGAGTGTAAAGCCAACTAAATAATCCAAAGCTCTTCTTGCAAGATATGCATCAATTAGCTCAGTATCAAGCTCTCTCGGGTTTACAATAGCTTCTGTAACAATTTTCTTTGTTATAGCATTGAAGGTAACACGAGATACCTCCTTGTCTTTAAGGCTTCCTTTTTCTTTTAAGGCTTGCAAAACATGCCAAGCTATAGCCTCTCCCTCACGATCAGGGTCGGTAGCAAGAATCAAAGATTTTGCACTTTTCAAGGCATCCTGAATTATTTTTGTTTGCTTTTTGCCTTTTGTATCCATTTCCCAAAGCATTTCAAAGTCATTATCTGGTTGAACCGATCCTTCTGATGAAGGAAGGTCTCTAATATGACCAAAAGAAGCAATTACTTTATAATCTGAGCCTAAATAACCCTCAATGGTTTTTGCTTTAGCCGGTGATTCTACTACAACTATATGCATATTAAGATCCCCTTTTTAGAAAAAAAATGCACTTTTTGACATTCAATTAGTCAAATTTCATATCATAATTCAAGAAAATTTTTTTATTTTTAAATTAAAAGATATTAATTTTTGGTTCTTCACCATTTAAAATTCTAATAATATTTAGCTTATGTCTATAGAAAGAATTGATGCTCATTAATAAAAAAACTAAACTTATTATACTATTTTCTAAATGAAAAAATGAAATAATTGGAATCAAAGATATAGTTATTAAAGAAGAAATTGATGATGTCTTAAAAATAAAAGTTATTAATACCCACAACAAAACAAAAGAAATTCCGATATTAAAGGATACAGCAAAGCAAATACCTAAATATGTTGCGATTCCTTTGCCCCCCTTGAATTTTAACCAAATTGGAAAATTATGACCAAGAAAAGAAAAGAGACCAGCTAATGCCATTAGGTAACTATTAAAACTGAATAAAACCACAGGAATAGCGCCTTTTAAAGCATCAATCAAAAGAGTTAATATTGCTAATGCCTTTGATCCAGAGCGTAAAACATTTGTTGCTCCAATGTTACCAGACCCCTGTTTAGTAATATCGATTTTATTAAAATACTTACTCAATATATAGCCGCTTGGAAAAGATCCAAATAAATAGCTAATAATTATTGTTAAAAAATATAAAAATATAAGGTTTAAAATTGTCATTTTAATATATAAGTAATCTGAAAGGTAAAAACGTGCAACATCTTCTGTCAGTAGACGATATGAATGAAAGGTTTATTTTTGATCTTTGGTCTCAAGCCATTGATCAAAAAGATAGTTTTTCTAATGTTTTAAAAAATAAAGTATTAACAAATTTATTTTATGAGCCATCCACAAGAACATCTTCATCTTTTTACAGCGCTATGGTTAGGCAGGGTGGTTCGGTAATACCTATTAATAACGTTAAATTTTCTAGTGCAATTAAAGGTGAAAGCCTTGAGGATACAATTATCACAATGGGAACCATGAGTGATTGCATAGTTTTAAGGCACCCCGAAATAGGATCCGTTGATAAGGCTGCAAAGGTTAGTTCTGTTCCAATTATTAATGCGGGGGATGGTGAGGGTGAGCATCCAACTCAAACTTTATTGGATGGATTTACCATTTACTTTAATCATAAAGAAAATATTGATAATTTAAGAGTTACTATGGTAGGTGACCTTAAAAATGGAAGAACTGTAAAGAGTTTAGTAAAGCTTCTATCAAGATATTCAGGAAATCATTTTAATTTTGTAAGTCCCTCGGATTTGAGGTTCCCACAAGGTTCAATGCCAAAAAAATCATTTGAAACAGAAAAAATTGAAGATGTTATTGCAGATACTGATGTTTTATATGTAACGAGAGTTCAAACTGAAAGAGGAAGTGACCATGAATATTCTTTATCAACTAGCCAGCTTAATTTACTTCCCAAAAATTCTATAGTTATGCATCCTCTTCCAAGGGTGAATGAGATACCACGAGATTTTGATAATGACCCAAGGGCAAAATATTTTGACCAAATGATTTATGGCTTATGGTGTAGAATGATACTTCTTAAGGGTTTTATGGATTAGAATTTAAGAAATCTAGAAAGCTCTGTAATATTATATTTGCTGCAATTTTATCAATAACCTCGCCTCTCTTTTTTCTTGATATATCTGCCTCTATCAATGATTTTTCTGCTGCAATAGTTGAAAGCCTCTCATCCCAAAGTAGGATAGGAATATCTATATCCTTTGAAATATTTGAAATAAATGACCTACTTGATTGAGACTTTGGTCCAAGTGATCCATCCATGTTTATAGGATCTCCAATAATGATTGATCCAATGTCAAATTTTTTAATTAAATTTTTTAATATAATTAAAATTTCTGAGAATTTTTTTTCTTTTATAACGTCATATGGTGATGCAATTTTTTGGTTAATATCCGATATCGCTAGGCCAATTCTTTTTTTTCCAAGGTCAAGACATAAAATAGTCTTATTATTCGGTATTATTTCACGAAAGTTATTTGAATCATTAATCATCACGGGTATAAGTATCAACTGTTGGTGTTTTCATGCAAGCAAGACTTTAACTTTTGTAAAATTATTTTAGGAGCAAGATATGTCGGTTGATCTAGATAACGTAAAAAAAATCGCAAAACTCTCAAAAATTTCATTAAAAGAAAGTGAAGGTAAAAAGTTTTTAACGGACTTGAATCAAATTATTGGGTGGGTTGATCAATTAACTGAGGTTAATACTGAAGAAGTTGCTCCTACTTTCTCCTCTTTTGGAGCAGATGAGGGTATTAAAAAAAGAAATGATACTGTGAATGACGGAGGTTACAGGGAGGATGTAATATCAAACGCACCTAAATCAGATGAGGGATTCTTTCTAGTGCCAAAGGTTATTGATTAATGGCTAATCTAACTGAACTATGCCTTTACGAGGCAAGAGATGGATTAAAGAATAAATCATTTTCTACAAAGGATCTGATTCTCGATCATATAGACGCTATGGAATCCTCAAGGTATTTAAATGCTTTTATAACGGAGACACCAGATTTAGCTTTGAAATCAGCCGATTTATCAGATGATAATTATTCTAACAATACAAATAGACCATTAGAGGGATTGCCATTGGGAATAAAAGATATGTTTTGCACTAAAGGAGTTTTAACAACAGCTTCAAGTAAAATGCTATCAAATTTTATTCCTCCATATGAATCAACTGTCACAAATAATTTATGGAACAATGGTGCGATATTGTTAGGCAAGCTAAATAATGATGAATTTGCAATGGGGTCTTCTAATGAGACAAGTTTTTTTGGCTCCGTAATTAACCCTTGGAAAAAAAATGATAAGCAAGCTGAATTAGTTCCTGGAGGATCTTCTGGTGGATCTGCAGCATCAGTTGCAGCAAAAATAGGTGTTGGATCTCTTGGCACTGATACAGGTGGTTCAATAAGACAACCTGCATCTTTTACAGGTACAGTTGGTTTAAAACCAACTTACGGAAGGTGTTCTAGGTGGGGTATTATAGCTTTTGCCTCATCTCTTGACCAAGCTGGACCTATTACCAGAAATGTCAGGGATAATGCAATTTTACTAAATAGTATGTGCAGCCACGACCCTAAAGACACAACAAGCTCATCAAAAGAAATTCCTGATTTTGAGAGTTCTTTAGGAAAAAGCATAAAAGGTTTAAAGGTTGGAATACCAAAAGAGTTTTATCAAGATGGAATGTCTGATGAAATTATTAAAATGTGGAATAATGGAAAGGACTGGCTAAAAAGTGCAGGAGCTGAAATTATAGATATTTCTCTTCCAAATACTAAATATGCTCTCCCCTGTTATTATATTATTGCACCTGCTGAAGCTTCTTCCAATTTAGCTAGATATGATGGTGTTCGTTTTGGACATTCTATAAATTCAAATGATATTAATGAGATGTATGAATTAACAAGATCAGATGGTTTTGGCGATGAGGTCAAAAGAAGAATTATGATTGGAACATATGTTCTATCTTCAGGATATTATGATGCTTATTATCTAAAAGCCCAAAAAGTAAGATCTTTGATTTCTAAGGATTATAATGATGCTTTCAGTAAAGTTGACGTCATTCTCACACCATCAACCCCAAACTCTGCTTTTGAATTAAATGAAAAGTGTGATGATCCTCTTTCAATGTACCTAAATGATGTTTTTACAGTACCTATAAATTTAGCTGGACTTCCTGCAATATCAATTCCATCATCGAAGGATAAAAATGGTTTACCATTAGGTTTACAACTAATAGGAAAACCATTTGATGAAGAAACCTTATACTCTTTTGCTAATATTATTGAAGAATCTTCAAATTTTGAGTCATTAGATGATATTTGGTGGTTAAAATGAGTAAATTAATAAATGGCAAAACAGGTGACTGGGAAATTGTTATTGGTATTGAGGTACATGCTCAAATAATTTCTCAATCAAAACTTTTTTCTGGATCATCAACCTCTTTTGGGTCTGAACATAATACTCAAGTTAGCTTTGTAGATGCTGGAATGCCAGGAATGCTTCCAGTAATTAATTCTGTTTGTGTTGAGCAGGCTGTTAAAACAGGGCTTGGTTTAAATGCAAAAATTAATAAATTTTCAATATTTGATAGAAAGAATTATTTTTATCCAGACTTGCCTCAAGGCTATCAAATTTCTCAATTTGAACAACCTATAGTTGGTGAAGGTAAAGTGATAATTGATTTAGAGAAGGGAGTTGAGAAAGAGGTTAGAATTGAAAGGCTTCATTTGGAACAAGATGCTGGTAAATCTATTCATGATCAGCATCCTAGCTATTCATATGTTGATTTAAATAGATCGGGAGTAGCCCTTATGGAAATTGTCTCTATGCCAGATATGAGTTCTGCTGAAGAGGCACAAGCATATATTAAAAAATTGAGAAACATCATGAAATATCTTCAAACATGTGATGGTAATATGGAGGAGGGTTCATTAAGAGCTGATATTAATGTTTCTGTAAGAAAACCAGGCGATGAACTTGGTACAAGATGTGAAATAAAAAATGTGAACTCTATTAAGTTTATTGGTCAAGCTATTGAATATGAAGCAAAAAGGCAAATAAACCTTATAGAAAGTGGTGAATCTATTAAACAGCAAACAAGGTTATTTGATCCCAAAAAAGGACAAACAAGGTCAATGAGAAGCAAAGAAGAAGCTCATGATTATAGATATTTTCCAGATCCAGATTTGTTACCTTTAAGTTTTACAGATGAATTTGTTGAGGGAATTCGAAAAACTCTTCCTGAACTTCCTGATATTAGGAGAAAAAGATTTGTTGAAGACTTTGGTTTATCTCCTTATGACGCAGGAATATTGGTATCTGAAAAAGAAACCGCCGACTTTTTTGAGATTGCTTCTAAAAATAGTAATTCTAAACTAGTGTGTAATTGGATTGTTGGAGAGTTGTTTTCAATCCTCAATAAGGATAGTAAAACTATACAAGAAAGTCCTGTAACGCCTGAAAATATAGGAAAACTAATTAATTTAATTGATGATGGAACTATAACGGGAAGAATTGCTAAAGATGTTTTTGAAATAATGATCGATAGTGGAGATGATCCAGTTTCAATTGTCGACTCAAATGATATGAGGCAAGTAAGTGATGAGGGTGAGCTAGACGGTATTATAGAGAAAATAATCCAATCAAACCCAGATCAAGTTAAGTCATTAGAAGAAAAACCAAACTTAATGGGTTGGTTTGTTGGTCAGGTTATGCAAGAAACCAAAGGAAAAGCAAATCCAAAAACTGTTAATGAGCTTTTAAATAAAAAATTATTAAAGTAGTATTGCTAGTATGAAAAATATTAAACCAATTGAATTATATTACTGGCCTACACCTAATGGCTGGAAAGTTTCTATAATGCTTGAGGAATGCAAAATTCCATATGTTTTGAAACCAGTTAACATAGGTAAAGGTGAGCAATTCAAGCCTAAGTTTTTAAAAATTTCTCCTAATAATAGGATGCCAGCGATTATTGATCCAAATGGGCCCGGGGGAAAAGAAATTTCAGTTTTTGAATCTGGCGCTATTCTTCAGTATTTGGGAAGAAAATCAGGTAAATTTTATCCAAAAAATGAGAGGGATAGGGTAAAAGTAGATGAGTGGATTTATTGGCAAATGTGTGGATTAGGACCTATGGCTGGTCAAGCTCATCATTTTCGCCAATACGCCCCAATAAAAATTAAATATGCCATTAAACGTTATACTGACGAAGTAAATAGGCTTTATGGCGTTATGAATAAACAGCTGAAAAAAAATGAATATTTATCAGGTCGTTACTCAATAGCTGATATGGCATGTTGGGGATGGATTATCCCTTGGAAAAATCAGGGTCAAAAAATTTCTGATTTTCCTGATTTAAAAAGATGGTTTGAGAAAGTTGGGCAAAGACCAGCTGTTATAAAAGGATTTGCAGCAGGTAAAGAAATGAGAAAACAGCTTTTATCAGAGAACACAAAAGAAGCAAAAAAAGCTAAATCTATTCTCTTTAATCAAAGGTCTCGTTAAATATTATGAATGAACGATTAGAAGACTTAATTAATTTATTAGATATTGAGAGAATTGAGGTTAACCTTTTTAGAGGACAAAGCCCAAGTGATAGGTGGCAAAGAGTTTTTGGTGGTCAAGTTATTGGCCAAGCACTTGTTGCTGCAAGTAGAACTGTAGAAGACAGAGTATGCCATTCTTTACATGCTTATTTTCTTAGGGCTGGTGACCCAAAGGTGCCAATTTTATATGAAGTTGATAGATCAAGAGACGGAAGATCTTTTACATCAAGAAGGGTTGTTGCTGTTCAAAACGGAAAAAAAATATTTAATATGTCAGCTTCCTTTCAGATTGAAGAAAATGGCTTGAGTCATCAAGATCCTATGCCTGATGTAGATAATTATGATGATTTACCATCAGAGTATGATTTAAGAAAAAAAATTATTAGCAATGTTCCTGATGAGTATAAGGATAGTTTTAATAAAGAATGGCCGGTAGAGGTTAGGCCAATTGATCCAGTTGATTTAATGAATCCTCAACCTAAGATTCCACAGAATTTTATTTGGTTTAAGGCTAAATCTTCGTTACCAGAAAATGTTTCACTTCATCAATGTGTTCTAGCTTATATGTCAGATATGTCTCTTTTGGACACATGCACGAATCCTCATGGGATTAATTTTATGAGTAATAACCTTCAATCTGCAAGCTTGGACCATGCTATGTGGTTTCATAGGCCTTTTAAGGCCGATGAGTGGCTACTTTATTGCCAAGATAGTCCATCTGCATCTGGAGCAAGGGGTTTTAATAGAGGTAGTATTTTTGACACCTCTGGTATTCTTGTTGCCTCCGTTGCACAAGAAGGCCTTATTAGATTAGTTGAGCCTAAAAGTTAACCAGCATCAAGAAGGTTTAAAAGTTCAGCTGCAGCGTCAACTATATTAGTTCCCGTTGCAAATATTGCAGAAGCTCCAGATTCTATTAACTCATTAAAGTCATCCTTGGGTATAACGCCACCTACAACAATGTGAATTTTTTCCAAGCCTCTGATATTTAACTCATCCTTTAATTGAGGTACTAAAGTTAAATGACCTGCGGCAAGTGAAGATGCAGCAACAATATCAGATTTAGTTTCAAGAACTTGATCAGCAACTTCAGACGGTGTTTGAAAAAGCGACCCTACCTCTATATCAAAGCCCATATCGACTAATGCACTTGCTACAACTTTTTGCCCTCTATCGTGACCATCTTGACCAAGCTTAGCTATATAAACCTTTGGTTTTACCCCTAATTTAATCTCATAATCTTTTGTTCTTTTTCTAATATAATCAATATTATCTGATGAGAAATTTTTTGCATAGGTATCTTTTATAAGTGTAACTTTTGCTTTATGACGATCCCAAACCTCCTCTAAGGCATAAGAAATTTCTCCTACAGTTGCTCCCACTCTAGCTGCATTTACTGCAAGCTCAAGAACATTTCTACCTTGTTGAATTCCTTTGGTTATTTCTTCAAGCTTAGTCTTAACATCGGAATTATTTCTTTCAGATTTAAGTTTTTTTAATCTTTCTAACTGATTAGATAAAACCTGAGAATTATCAACTTTTTTAATATCAATTTTTTCTTCTTCATTATCCGATAAGGTAAATTTATTAACTCCAACTACTGTTTTTTCATTTGAGTCAATTTTAGCTTGAATTTTAGTAGCAGATTCCTCAATTCGCATTTTAGGTATATTTTTTTCAATTGCTTCAGTCATACCACCATATTCATTAATTTCATCAATATGACTAAGGGCTTTCTTTGCTAGATCGGATGTTAATTTTTCTATAAAGAATGAACCTCCCCAAGGATCTATAACATCGCATGTTCCAGTTTCATTTTGAATAAATAGTTGGGTATTTCTTGCTATCCTTGCAGAAAAATCTGTTGGAAGCGCTATTGCTTCGTCAAAACTATTTGTATGAAGTGATTGAGTATGGCCATGTGTAGCTGCTAATGCTTCAATGCAAGTTCTGGTAATATTATTTAATGGATCTTGGGCTGTTAAAGACCAGCCTGATGTTTGACAATGAGTTCTAAGGGCTAATGATCTTGGGTCTTTTGGATTAAATTCCCTCATAAGATTTGCCCAAATTAATCTTCCAGCTCTCATTTTTGCAATTTCCATAAAATAATCCATTCCTATAGCCCAAAAGAACGATAGTCTTGGTGCGAAAGCATCTATATCTATACCTGCATTTATTCCTGCCTTAACATATTCTAAGCCATCAGCAATTGTATAAGCTAGTTCAAGGTCAGCAGACGCACCTGCTTCTTGCATATGATATCCTGAAATAGAAATTGAGTTAAATTTTGGCATATTAATCGATGTATATTGAAAAATATCTGAAATTATTCTCATAGATGGCTTAGGGGGGTATATATAAGTATTTCTTACCATAAATTCTTTTAAGACATCGTTTTGAATAGTACCTTTCAGCTGATCAGTTGTTACCCCTTGTTCTTCTGCGGCAACAATAAATAAAGCCATTATTGGAATCACAGCCCCATTCATTGTCATAGAAACTGACATTTTATCAAGAGGGATATCTTTAAATAATACTCTCATATCTAAAATCGAGTCTATAGCAACACCAGCCATTCCAACATCGCCTGAAACCCTAGGGTGGTCAGAGTCATAACCTCTGTGTGTAGCAAGATCAAATGCAATTGATAGACCCATTTGCCCATTTTCTAGGTTTTTTTTATAAAAGGCATTTGAGTCTTCAGCAGTTGAGAAACCAGCATACTGACGTATTGTCCATGGTTTATTTGCATACATAGTAGGGTATGGACCTCTGACAAATGGATCAATTCCTGGCATTGAACCTATATGACCCAAATTATCGGCATCTTTTTTTGTATAAAAGGATTTAAGATCTATACCCTCTAATGTCTCTTGAGTACTAGATTTCTTATTTAAATTACTGTTATCATTAACATTTAAGTCTATATCAAGGTCTAGAAATGTTTCAAAGTTACTCATTACAAAGCCTCCTCAAATGGCCTAACATTTATAGGATTGGAGTCAGGATCCTCAAAAATATTTACACCAATCTTTTTAATATTTTTATCTTCAATATCTTTTTTTAGTTTCTCTCTAGATTTCCTTAACTCAACAACAAAATCTTCTGATGATGTTAGTGATGTAATACCTCCCATTTTTTCAATAAGCTTTATATTGTTCCATGCGTTTTGAGAAAGATCATTTGTAAGTTTTTCAACATAGAAAGAACCTCCTGATGGATCTTGCACTCTTGAAATTCTTGATTCTTCTTGAAGAATTATATGTGTATTTCTTGTCAATCTTTTAATGAAATCAGGCGCTTGACCAAGTTTTTGAGTTATATTATTACAAATTATTTTATCCACCCCACCAATTGCAGCTGAGAGCGCTGATGTTGTTATTCTTAATTGATTAACCCAAGGATCTTCTTTAAAAATTATATTTGATGAATTTCTTGAGGTAATATTCAATTTTCCAGTAATTTTAAAATGTTTAAATATATTATTAAAGATAATCCTAATTGATCGAATTTTTGCAATTGTTGCAAAAAAATTGGTATTTGAGGAAATTGTAATGTTTATATCTTTAACCTCATTGTAATTATTTTTTGAGTATCTAAGAATCTCAAGGTAGCTTGAGGCTATGAGTTCAATTTCTTTTGATAGGCCAGCCCCTAAATCATCCCATAAAGAGCCATCAATATGAATTATTTCTATTTTTGGAAAAATATTTTTATAATTTGAGTTAATATTAATAGTTTTTTCTAATAAATTTTGATGTTCAATAGTTTCACCAAACTTTTCTTCTGAAAATTCTTTTAACCATAAGTTTGTAGCAATTGGATCTATCAGATAGCCGCCCATAGGTTCTTTTTTGTTTAAACCCTTGAAGCTGCTTAGATAAGATTGGTATTCATTTATTTTTTCTAGAGGATCTTTAAGATTTTTAAAGTAAATTGGGGCTATAGCTGTGTCCACATTTTTTAAAATATCATTTAAGCTTCCTTCATTAAACGAGGATAGCTCTAATGAATTACTTCCTCTCTCAAGTTCATTTAAAATTCTAGCATTTAAAGTTTTAGGGTTATTTGAATGATCTATTGTTGAGCATATATACCATGGCATAAACTGATCTGTGTCGTTACTTAAACCCCTTCTAGAGGATAAGCTAAAATCATCATCTATATCCGTCTCAGTATATAAAGGTTTTGTGGATATGTTATTATCTAATAATTTTTCTAAATCCTTTACAGTCTTATCTTTAAGAGAGGAGTCTGCAATTTTTTTCCATTCCTCTAGTTTAATTGACGGTGCTCTTAAATATTCTTCAATATTTTTATCCATAAAGATACCTATACGATATTTTTCAATTATATAATACAAATACGGTATAAACTTTTATAGTAATAATAGTAATACCTTTTATAAAATGTTACTTGATTAAATAAACTAAGGAATAGATTCTTAATAATGAAAAATCAATTTGTTAACCCTGGCTTCTTGGTCAACTATATAAAGCCTTTAACCCCTTGGTCTGGAGGTATTTCAATAATATTACTTTTAGTTGGATTATGGTTTTCTTTATACCAATCCCCTATTGATTACCAACAAGGTAATGCAGTTCGTATTATGTACATACATGTTCCTTCAGCATGGATGAGTATGGGTATATATTCATTTATTGCTTTATCCAGCTTTTTTGGGTTGATTTATGGTCATATTACAGCTTTTACCTTAGCAAAAGCAGCAGCACCAATTGGAGCAACATTTACAGCAATTTGTTTAATATCAGGATCTGCTTGGGGTAAGCCTATGTGGGGTACTTGGTGGGTTTGGGATGCAAGGTTGACATCTGTTCTAATATTATTTTTCTTTTACATTGGTTATATTGTCTTTTCTAAATCCTTTAATGATTTTTCTAAAGGTGAGAAGTTTTCATCAATTTTAGCTATTATTGGCTTAGTTAATCTTCCTATTATTAAATTCTCAGTCGACTATTGGAATACTCTTCATCAGCCAGCTAGTATTTCAAAATTTGGCGCACCATCAATACATATTGATATGTTAATACCTCTTTTGATTATGTTTTTAGCTTTTATTTTTATTTTTATTCACCTTTTAATGATTAGGTTTCAATTAGAGCTTAATAATAGAAGGTTAAATATAAAAAATATGAAATCTTATGGGGATATTAAATGATAGATTATAGCTTTTATATATTAATCGCCTATATATCTGCTTTGATAGGATTTATTGCTCTTTTTGTATTTTCATATAAAGATTTTTTTATTTCTAAAAATCAAATTAGAGATTTGGAAAAAAGAAGTGAATAAAAGACAAAAAAAAATAATTACAATATTTTCCTTAGTGGCTGTTTTATGCTTTTCTTTGTTTCTTATTTTATATGCATTAAGAGATAATGTAATTTTCTTTTATTCCCCTTCAGAAGTTAAAATAAAAGTTTCTAATGATGAGATTACAAATGGTTCGCTTATTAGATTGGGAGGACTTGTTTTAGAAAATAGTTTTCAAAGAGGGGAGGGTAAAAATGTTTCCTTTATTATCACTGATCTCAAAAGTGAAATTAATATCTCATACTCTGGAATTTTGCCCGATCTATTTAGAGAAGGCCAAGGTGTAATTGCTGAAGGTAATATTGAAATTATAAAACTTAAAAATAAAAATAACGTTTTAAAAAAACAATTGAAATTTTATGCATCTAATGTTTTAGCAAAGCATGATGAAAATTATATGCCACCAGAAGTCTCTGAAGCATTGGGTTTGGAGTATTAATAATGATGGTAAGTATCGCGAATGTATCTATTATTTTAGTTATATTGCTATCAATGTTTCAATTTTTTATTCCAGTTATTTTTCTGGGAAGAAAAAAAATGACTTTAATCAATGCAGTTCCTTTTATTGCAACTGCTAGCTTTTTCCTTTTGAGCGTTTCTTTTTTTATATTAATTTTATCCTACATTAATTCAGATTTTTCACTTTTTAATGTTTGGTCTAATTCTCACACATCAAAGCCTCTTATTTATAAAATCTCTGGCTCCTGGGGAAATCATGAAGGGTCAATGCTTTTGTGGTGTTGGGTTATGTCTCTATATGGTTTTTTAGTATCTTTAAATATTCAAAAAATTTCTCATTCTTTTAAAATAAGAATTTTAATGTTTCAGGGCATTTTATGTTTTGGATTCGTATTATTTTTATTTTTTGGTTCAAATCCTTTTCTTATTCTTGATCCAGCTCCGGTTGAGGGGGTAGGTTTAAATCCACTTCTTCAGGATCCTGGATTAGCTTTTCATCCACCATTTTTGTATCTTGGCTATGTTGGACTATCAATCGTTTGGTCTTTTGCATTAGCAGGTCTATTTAATCAAAAATTCGATAAGGACTGGGCAAAAGTTACTAGGCCTTGGGTTTTAATTTCATGGATATTTTTAACTATCGGAATCACCTTGGGATCTTTTTGGGCATATTATGAACTGGGTTGGGGTGGTTTTTGGTTTTGGGATCCGGTTGAAAATGCTTCATTAATCCCCTGGATAATTACTACAGCCTTATTCCATTCAATTCTAGTTATGGAAAAAAGAGGATCTTTAGCAAATTGGTGTATTTTATTATCAATTATTGCCTTTGCAATGTCTATGGTTGGAACATTTATTGTTAGATCTGGTCTAATAACATCAGTTCACGCCTTTGCAACCGATCCAAATCGAGGGATATTTATTTTAACATTAATTTCTATTTATATAGTGGCTAGCTTGTTAATCTTCGCTTTGAAACCAATAAAATCGATAGATTTTCTTAAATATAGGATTTTTAGTAAGGATTTTTTCCTCATTCTAAATAATTTATTTCTAATGACTGCGGCATTTACAGTATTTATTGGAACTGTTTATCCAATGATTCTTGAGATTTTTTCTGGAGAAAGAATATCTGTTGGAACACCTTTTTACACAATAACTGTTATACCTATAATATTTTTAATTTCTATCTTTGCTCCTGTTGCCGTTTTCTTGCCATGGGGTAATTTAGAAATTAAAAAACAATATAAAAAATACATTACTCCTTATTTATTAATAATTCTCTCATCCTGGCTTGTTTGTTTTTATATGAATATAAGCTCAGTTATGTCTTTTATTGGAGTATTTGTATCATTTTGGATAATCTATTTATCAATTTACAGCTATTTTTCAAAAGTAATTTATTCATCGCTATCGTCATTTTTAGGCCATGCTGGGCTAGGTCTATTTATAATGGGTGCTTCAATTTCAATTGCCTCACAAGAAGATTTTGAGAGTTCAGTTAAAGTTAATTCATCAATTAATATAGCAGGTTATAGTATAGATTTTAGAGGAGTTGAGGATAAAAAGGGGCCAAATTATATTAGCTCAACAGGAATTTTTATTGTAAATGATGATGGTAATACATCCATTTTAAATCCTGAAAAAAGATTTTACCCTGTAGAGAGGTCTGTCACAACAGAAGCAGCTATTATGTCACAGTTTTTATCTCATATTTATATTGTTTTAGGTGAAAAAGTCGGTGATGAAGAATGGGTAGTAAGGATATGGTATAAACCATTTATTACCTTGATTTGGATAGGGGCTTTTTTAACTGCTTTAGGTGGTATATTTTCACTACTTAATAGAAAGAAGTTTTCATATAATTTTTTTAAGATATTATGTTTTTTTATAATTAGCCTAGCAATACCAATCAGCTCTATCGCCGAAACGTCTGAAAGTATAAAATTTGATAATGCTATAGAAAAACGTATTCATTCTATCAATCAAAATATACGCTGTATGGTCTGTGAGTCACAAACGATCGATGATTCAAACTCTCCCTTAGCTAAAGATTTAAGGTCTATTGTTAGAGATAAGGTTATGAATGGTGAAACTGATATCGAAATATATGATTTTTTTCGTAAAAGGTATGGTGATTATATTATTTTTAAACCTCCATTAAGGTTAAATACCCTTCTTTTATGGTTTACCCCTATTTTTGTTTTTATTTTTGGTTTTTTTATTATTTATTTAAATCAAAGGAAGACTCTAGGTATCGAGGGTGGTGATGAGTCTTAAAGTATCATCAGTCAGTTGTTATAGGTCAGGTTATAAAATTATAGACAATATTTCTTTTGAGTTAAAAACTGGGAAGTTAGCATTAATTTCAGGTTCAAATGGTTCTGGAAAAACATCACTTTTAAGAATGGTTGCTGGTTTTATTCCATTATCATTTGGAGATATCTCCTTTAATTCAAAAAAAGAGTATAGAGATGAATTTTTTATTCTAGGGCATAATCTGGCAATAAAAGATGATATTTCACCTGAGGAAGATATAAAGTTTTGGTCAAGCTATTTGGGCGCTGGATATATTAATGGTGTTTTAGATAGAGTGGGCCTTGGAAAACTAAAAAAAACTCCATGTAAGTATCTTTCTCAAGGCCAGAAACAACGGCTAGTTATTGCTAGATTATTGTCTTCCAATAAAAGTTTGTGGCTTTTAGATGAACCATCTTCATCCCTAGACAGGGATGCATCTATTTTTTTAAAAGAAATTATAAATGAACATAAAAATTCTGGAGGTAGCATTCTTGTTTCATCACATATTGATTTTTTAGATAATGCTGATATTAAAATTAACTTGGATAACAAAAATGTTTCATTTTAAATTACTTCTTTTAAGGGAATTAAAAAGTTCTCTATCTTTAAAGGGTAGCTATATTCTCTCTTTAGCATTTTTTTCTATTACTATAATTGTTTTACCTATTGGTATTGGACCAGATAAAAATATTTTATCTTTAATTTCTCCAGGTTTAATATGGGTTTCATTGATTTTAACATCATTATTATCATTAAACAGCTTGTTTCACGAAGATTATATTGATGGAACTCTTGATTTATATAAAACCGGACCTCTATCTTTTTCCGAAATTGCTTTTGTTAAAAGCCTTGTACATTGGATTTCAAATTTTCTTCCACTTCTTTTTATTACACCAGTATTGAGCTTACTTATAGCTTTACCAAATAACTTATTGATATATATATCTTTATCAATACTTATTGGAACACCTTCTCTAAGCTTTATTGGTAGCTTAGGCTCCGCCTTAACGCTTAGCTTACGACAGCATAATTTATTGATACCATTAATTATTTTTCCACTATTTATTCCAACTCTAATATTTGGATCTGGTTCAATTTCCTCTTTAATTTTTTCAGGTTTTGAAGAAGTATTTATAAGGCAAATTTACCTTTTGACTGGAATTAGTGGGATTTCTCTAGTTATTTGTCCATTTATCTGTGGCTACATTTTAGACTCTAACTATGATTAAGTTAATCTTCGTCTGGAATGAACTTAAGTGAGAGTCCGTTTATACAATAACGTAAACCTGTTGGATTGGGACCATCATTGAATACATGACCTAGATGCTCACCTTCTTTTGAAAGAATTTCTTTTCTTATCATTCCGTGGGAAGTATCTTCTTTAATGATAATATTTTCTTTATTAACATCATAAAAGCTTGGCCATCCAGTGCCTGACTCAAATTTTGTCTCTGATCTAAAAACTGGCAAACCCTTGTCGGCGCTAACATATGTTCCCGAACGCTTTTCATCTAATAGATTGCTTGTGCCTGGCATTTCTGTACCAGAATTATAAAGTATATTCTTTTGTTCTTCAGTTAAATCGTTACTCATGGCTCAAATTATCCTTTATTTTTAAATAATACACTAATTACTTTACACAGTGACGTAAAGTTGGCATTTTGTCGATATTATTTGGAGAGGTGGCCGAGTGGTCGAAGGCGCTCCCCTGCTAAGGGAGTATACGAGCAATCGTATCGTGGGTTCGAATCCCACTCTCTCCGCCAAATACTGTTCTAGAAATTAAACTATGTTAGACCTTAAAAATATTACATACCGAATAGCTGGAAGAACTCTTATAGATAAGTCATCTTTGTCTATACCTGATGGTCATCATGTGGGTCTGATTGGTCAGAATGGAGCAGGAAAATCAACACTTTTTAAGCTCATAAATAAAGAAATTGAACTAGATTCTGGAGATATTATAATGAGTCCATCTTCTGTCTTAGGTATTGTAAGGCAAGACCTTCAGGATGATGAAACAAGCCTATTAGATGTTGTTTTAAATGCAGATACGGAAAGAAAAATGCTTCTTGAGGAAGCAGAAATTGCAACTGATGCAAATAGAATTTCTGAAATTTATACACGATTAAGTGATATACATGCGTATGAGGCACCTTCAAAGGCATCTATTATTTTATCGGGGCTTGGATTCAGTATAGAAGACCAAGGAAAGCCTATTAGTAATTTTTCTGGTGGATGGAAAATGAGGGTTGCTCTAGCCGCTGCATTATTTTGCGAACCAGATCTATTATTGCTCGATGAGCCAACAAATCATTTGGATTTTGAAGCTATTATATGGCTAGAAGATTACCTGGTTAAATATCCAAAGACATATATTTTAATAAGCCATGATAGGGGCACTCTTAATAAAACTGTTAACCATATAATTCATTTAGATCAACTAAAACTTACCCTTTATAAGGGTAATTATGATCAATTTGAAGAAGCTCATGCTCAAAAAAGAATGGGTCACCAAGCTTTATTTGAAAAGCAACAGGCCCATAAAAAGAAGATGATGGATTTTGTTAATAGATTTGGCGCAAAAGCAAGTAAGGCAAAACAATCGCAAAGCCGTCTTAAGGCTTTGGAAAGAATGGATATGGTTGACGCCTTAATAACTGAACGCTCTACAACCTTTAAATTTCCTGAACCTGAAGATATTCCGTCACCGATAATTACTATTGATAAAGCTGATGTTGGTTATGAAACTGATAAGCCAGTTTTAGAGAATATTAATATTGGAATATCTAATGATAGCCGAATAGCTTTATTGGGCGCAAACGGAAATGGTAAATCTACATTGATAAAATTAATTTCAGGAAAATTAAATCAATCTAATGGAAGTATAACTAAAAATAAAAAACTTAGAGTAGGGTATTTTGCTCAACATCAGACTGATGAGCTTGACCTTTCTTGTACACCTTTTGAAACACTTAGGGCCGTTATTTCTGATCAAGCTGATCATCAAATAAGAGCTATTCTAGGAAAATTTGGTTTCGATAAAGATAAGGCGGATACTAAAGTGGAGGAGCTTTCTGGAGGAGAGAAATCAAGACTTCTTTTTTGTATAATGAGCTATAATGCTCCTCATATTATGCTTCTTGATGAACCGACAAATCATCTTGATATCGATGCAAGAGCAGCATTAATAGATGCTTTAAATAGTTACAATGGCTGTATAATTATTGTAAGTCATGACCCTCATTTGGTTGAATCTGTAGCTGATGAGCTTCTTCTGATCAAAGATGGTGCTGTATCATCTTATAATGATGATTTGGAGGCATATAAGAAACTTATAATTGATCAAAGACGAGAGGAGAGGTCTAAATCAAAAGGAAATAATAGAGCCTCCAAAAGTAAAAAAAATAATTCAAAAACGTTGCTTGTTTATGAAAGAAACATAAATAAATTAACAAAAAAAGTTTCTGATCTTGAATTAAGGATGTTATCAGATGAGGCCTTAGCTGATCCATCTTTAATGTCTAAATTACTCGAAAAATACAATAAGAATAAAATTGAGTTAGAATCTGAAGAGAATAAATGGCTTTCTGAAAGCGTCTAAAATAATTAAGGATTATTTTTTTGTTTTAAATTAATGAATTAGGATTTAACATTAATTATGAAAATCGAAGATAAGCATAAACGTTACTATGATTGGCTGGCTCAGGTAAAAGAAGAAATTATCGACCCTGAATTACCTATTATTGATCCTCATCACCATTTATGGAATGGTGATAATCAGCTAGCAGGTTCTTTTCCATACCAAATGGAACACCTCAGCGAAGATACGAACTCAGGACATAACATTGTTGGAACTATTTTTATGGAATGTGCCCAAGGTTACCTTCAAGATGGAGAAGATAAATATAAGCCTACCGGTGAAACCGAATATGTTATGAGAATTATTAAGGAATCAAAAACTACATCAAATTCTTCAAATATTATTGGTATTATAAGCTTTGCAGATTTAATGCTAGGCTCAGAAGTTAAAGATGTTCTTAATCAGCACATTACTATTGGCGAGGGTTTGTTCAAAGGAATCAGACATGCTGCTGGTTGGGATCAAAGTGATGAAATTCATAATTCACACAGTAATCCAATAAAAAATATATATCAGGACGCAACTTTTAGAAAAGGTGCTGAGGAGTTAATTAGATTAAGCCTAACTTTTGATGCTTGGCATTATCATCATCAAATTACTGATTTAAGTGTTTTTGCAAAAAATTATCCTGAATTAATCATAGTTCACGACCATTTTGGTGGACCTCTGGGTGTTGGACCTTATCAAGATAAAAAACAAGAAATATTTGAAAAATGGAAAGATGATATTTCTCTATTGTCAGAAAATAAAAATGTTTACAGTAAACTTGGTGGATTAGCTATGCCAGTAAATGGTTGGAATTTTCATAAACAAGATAAACCAGCAACTTCTGATCAAATTCTAGATATGCATTATGATTACTATTCTCATACAATTAAGTGTTTTGGTGTCGAAAGGTGTATGTTTGAGAGTAATTTTCCCGTTGATAGGAGATCTGTTTCCTATCATGTATTGTGGAATGCTTTTAAAAAAATGGCTTCAGATTATTCAGACGAAGATAAAAATAAATTATTTTTTCAAAATGCAAAGGATGTTTATGGAGTTTAGAGTCTACTTTCTTCCATCAATGTAATCATTTAAAACTTCATGATATCTTCTAACACGCCTCTCTTGGTTTGTTAGAATTGCATCTTCAAATCCTTTTGATTTTACACCCTTTTGTTGACCTATAGCCATGCTTATATCTTGGTCTGTGACAAAACCCATTGAGCCTTCTGGATAAACAACCCATTCATGTTCTGCTGGCTTAAGCGGTCTAGGCCCTAAGGGCGTTTCTGTCATTTTTTCTCCTGCTGTAACTTCAGTAGTATCAGAACCCATAAAAGTTGCTGATCCAGATAAACTTTCCATTTCGGGAACAAGCCACCAGTGCTCAAAAAGACACTTCTCAGGATTAGTTGGGTGTGGTTGTGGTCTTTGGAACTGAATTCCATCAGGTGTCATAGTTATATCGTAATTAGGAAAGCAATTATAAAAGTAATAGTCTGTAAGCTGTTCATCAGTTAAAAATTCATAATGCCAAAACCCTCTTTCTTTGGCTAACTTCTTTTTTTGTTTTTGTATTGCCAGTCTAGTTTCTTGAGCTTTCCCTTTGAAATCCTCGGGATTTAAATCCCAAGCCTTTAAAGCAGCATCCAGAGGAAATTGAACTTCATTCGGAGATTGATCGCCCAATGCAGGTTTATGACCGGGCATTAACATTCTATTATGTCCATTATCATACATATCAAATTGAGAAAATTTGTAGTCATTTTCAATATGCACCGAAAGCTCTGGATGAAGGGTAGGGAGGTGGTATGATTCATTAAAGTTATCATGTATAATTTTCCAGTTACAATCAACTTCACATGTCATATTTAAAACCCGAATAAATTTTTCTGGTTGATATGGTTTCATATGCTCAAGAATTGGATAAAGTGCTTCTTCAAATTTCTGACAATCATCGTCTAAATTAATCCATACAAAGCCAAGTCCAACTTCACATTTAACTTCCTTTAATTTGATTTTTCCACATGGATTTCCTCCATCGAAATCCTCCGCATCTTGAAGATCTATTAAAACTCCTTTGGTATCATAAGTCCAACCGTGGTATGTGCATTTAAAGCTTTCTAGGAACCCTTTTTCTACATGCACAAGTATATTTCCTCGATGAGGGCAAACATTATAAAATGCTTTAATAGTTAAATCTTTTTGTCTAACAACGAGAATCTCTTCTATTCCAATTTTATAAACAAAAAAATCATCTGGTTCAGGTATTTCTGATGCAATACCAGCAATTTGCCAGACCTTTGTCCAAACATGATCCCATTCTTTTTGCATAAATTCTTTTGAATAATATCTGTCACCAGTTATTTTATCACCTCTAATAACTGGATCTGGATGTTTTTCTCTTGGTGTTGGTTTAAAAACTGATTTATCCAAAACTTCCCCCTTGTATCATTAAAGTTAGATGACTTTTTTCTTATAATAAAAGTATTTAATTAAATATTTTAATTTAATATATCTTCTAATATAGTAAATATTAATATGTTAGTAAATCTATTCGCTACTTTAATAGCTAAAGTGGTCTAGAATTTTATTTTAAGTATATGTTTCTAAAGGAAAAAAAATGTTAAAAGGATCAATAGTTGCTATAGTTACACCTTTTAAAAATGGCAATATAGATGAGACTTCGCTAAGAAATCTAGTAAATTGGCATATTGATGAGGGTACTCACGGAATTGTTCCAGTTGGCACTACAGGAGAGAGCCCCACATTAAATCATAAAGAACACAGAGATGTAGTAGAAATTGTTATTGATCAGGCTAATAACAGGGTTCCTGTTATAGCAGGAGCAGGGTCTAATTCAACTTCAGAGGCGATTAGTCTACTTCAGCATGCTGAAGGTGCTGGAGCTGATGCAGCGTTAGTGGTTACACCTTACTACAATAAACCTACTCAAGAAGGCTTATTTGCTCATTTTAAGGCCATTAATAAGGCCTCACTAGGAATTCCAGTTATGATTTATAATATTCCCCCTAGATCTGTTGTTGATATGTCATTAGAGGTAATGGCTGAACTATCTGAGCTTGAGAATATTATAGGTGTTAAGGATGCAACAAGTGATCTTTCAAGAGTCGAAAAACAAAAAGAAAAATGTCGCAATGGATTTCTTCAATTTTCTGGAGAAGATATTACCGCTTATGAGTTTATGCTAAATGGTGGCAATGGTTGTATTTCAGTTACCGCTAATGTTTTGCCAAAACTTTGTTCGGAATTTCAGAATCTTTGCTTAGAAGGTAATTTTGATGAAGCATTAAAAATTCACAAAAAACTTGAACCCATTCATAATGCTTTATTCATAGAAACTAGTCCCGCTCCAGTAAAATATGTTTTATCAAGAATGGGTCTTATTGAAGATGAGTTGAGATTGCCTTTGGTAAATATAAGGCAAGAAACTAAGGATATGTTAGATAAAGTTATTTCTGATCTGGATATGATCTGATGTCCTCTAAATCGGGCGGTTCTAAAAAAAATAATAAAGGTGAAAAAATAATTGCTGATAACAGAAAGGCTAATTATTTATTCTCAATTGATGAAATCTTTGAAGCCGGTATAGTTTTAAAGGGCTCTGAGGTGAAAAGCCTCAGGATGAACAGAGCAAATATAGCCGAGTCATATGCTTCAGAGGAGGGCGGTGAGATTTTTCTTATAAATTCAAATATACCAGCCTATAAAAATGCTGTTTTCACAAATCATAAACCAAAAAGGAAAAGAAAATTATTACTCCATTCCAGAGAGGTTAATAAATTAAAAAATGCTTCTCAAAAGAAAGGAATGACAATAATCCCACTGAAACTTTTCTTTAATGAAAAAGGTATTGCAAAAATATCTATTGGTATTGGAAAGGGTAAAAAGCTTCATGACAAAAGAGAGGACGAAAAAAGAAAAGACTGGGATAAACAAAAATCTAGACTACTAAAACATAATAGCTAATTCTTAAGCGCTATTTTTGTTTCTCTAAAAATTTCATCAAACATATCTTGAGTTAGTCGCCTTGTATTGGTGTTGTATCTAGAACAATGATAGCTATCAATTAGGGTGATGTTCTGGTTTATTCTATGTTTATTTTTATGCCCAAACTTGAAATCTTTTTGCTTAAAACCAAAGGACGAAACTATACTTTTATGCGATATTAAACCTAAGGCAATTATTAATTTTAAATTTTTATGTTCATTTATTGTTTTTTGAAGAAAGATTTCACAGTTTTTTATTTCACTTGTGTTTGGTAAATTCTTTGGCGGAACACATCTAACTGCATTTGTTATGCTGCAATTATCTAATTCTAAACTATCAAAACCATTTTCTTTATAAAAACCTCGAGAAAAACCAAATTTTTTGAGGGTACTAAAAAGTATTAAACCTGCATGATCACCTGTAAAGGGTCTTCCGGTTCTATTTGCCCCAGTTACACCTGGTGCTAAGCCAACAATTAAAAGTTCTGAATTAATATTAAGAATTGATGGAACTGGTGCATTGAACCAAGAAGGGTATTTTTTTCTATTCTCAATACGAAATTTTTTTAATCGACTACATCTTGAGCAGTTTCTACTTGGTTCTTTCAATTTATTACTCATTAATTATTTTTATAAGTCTTTTTTAGTTATATTTTTCAATATTGTAATCTAATACTTGCATTTAATTCAATGAAGGCATATTTAACTAAGTATATTTATTATTTGAGGTTTAACAAATGGCTCGTGTAACAGTTGAAGATTGTGTTGATAAAATAACTAGTAGGTTTGATTTAGTTCTTTTGGCCGCCCATAGATCACGTGAAATGGCAGAAGGTTCTGAAATTCTTGTTGATCGAGACAACGATAAAAATCCAATTGTAGCTCTAAGGGAGATTGCAGAAGAAAAATTAGTTCCTGAAGAATTAGAGGAATCAAAAGTTTTTAGTTTACAAACTCAGGTTGACGTTGATGAAGCAGATGAGGATTATATCCCTCTTGTTCAGGATAATAGTAAGCCTTCAATATCTACTTCAGATGATGAGGCTGAAGAAGTTGAAATTGTTGAAGAACGAATGTCTGAAGAGGATCTTCTTAAGGCTATGCAAGATAATATGATTGATAAAAAAAATAATAGACGTTCTTTTTAAAATGAGAAATTTTTATGCGTCAATATGAGCTAATTGACAGTGTAACTTCATATAAACCGGATGCAGATCAAAAACTTTTAGAAAAAGCATATATTTATGGAACAAAAATGCACGGAAGGCAGCTTAGGGCTTCCGGAGATCCATACTTTTCTCACCCCATTGAGGTTGCTGGAATACTTGCAGAATTAAAGTTAGACACAACGACTGTTGTTTGCGCATTGCTTCATGACACAATCGAGGATACTTCGGCGACTATAAAGGATATCGAAAAAAATTTTGGAAAAGAAGTAGCTAAGTTAGTAGATGGAGTTACAAAATTAACTCTTCTTGAAGGCAATCTTGAAAGTTCAAAACAGGCAGAAAACTTCCGAAAACTTCTTTTAGCAAGCGCTAGCGATATAAGGATACTTTTAATTAAGCTTGCTGATAGACTCCATAATATGAGAACTCTGCATTACATTAAAGATCAAAGTAAAAGAAAGAGAATATCCCTTGAAACACTTGATATTTATGCACCCTTGGCTGGAAGAATTGGCATGCAGGAGATAAAGGAGGAATTAGAGGATTTATCATTTTCTCATATTGAGCCAAAAATTAGAGATATTATTACAGAAAGACTAAAGGTTTCAAAAAGAAAAAAAAGTAAAACTGTTGTGCTAATCGATAAAGAGCTAAATAAGCTTTTCAAAGATAATAATTTAAATTGTGAGGTTTCTGGTAGAGTAAAAAAACCATACTCAGTATGGAAAAAATTAGAAATTCAGCAAAAATCTTTGGACCAACTTTCTGATATCTTTGGTTTTAGAGTTTGCGTCGAAACTGTATCTCAGTGCTATCAGGTTCTGGGGATACTTCATGGCAAATGGCAAGCAATTCCTGGAAGATTTAAGGATTATATCTCAACACCAAAGAAAAATGGTTATCAGTCTATTCATACAACCATAATTGGACCAAAAAACCAAAGAGTAGAGGTACAAATAAGAACACTTAAGATGAATGAAATGTGTGAAAGAGGTTTAGCTGCTCATTGGGTCTATAAGGACCAAGACGATATTGGCAATGACTATCTTGCCTCAATAGAATGGATAAATGATTTAGTGGATATTCTTAATAGAGACGGCGCTACTGAAGAATTTTTAGAAAATACTAAATTAGAATTATTTCTTGATCAAATATACTGTTTCACACCCAAGGGGACCCTGGTTGCCCTTCCTCGTGATGCAACTGCTTTAGATTTTGCCTATGCTGTTCACACTGATTTAGGAAATTTCTGTAGTAGCGTTAAAATTAACGGAGCAGATAAAAGAAGAAGAACAAAACTACAAAATGGTGATGAGGTTGAGGTTGTTAAATCAAAAACACCTGTAGCATTAGAATCTCTTCAGGAGTTTGTTAAAACAGGTAAGGCAAAATCTGCAATCATAAGATCTATAAAGGAGAAACAAACACACAATCAAAGATTAATTGGAAAAGCAATAATTAAAAGTGTTTTTTCTTCCCATAGAAAGAAACCTACAAGAGATATTCTTGAACGGTCTTTTGGACCACTAAAAGTCAATTCTCTTGCAAAGTTATATAAATTAGTTGGTGATGGTTCTGCTTCTGGTTCAAAGGTTTATGACCTTGTCTTTCCCAATAATAATAGAAAAAAAAGAATTAAAAATTATATAGATGAAAATATATCTATTCCTATAATGGGCCTTTATTCAGATATGCCAGCAAAATTTGCTGATAACACCTTTTTGGTACCAGGTGATAAAATTGTTGGAATAATTATTCCAGATAATGGAATAACTATTTTTCCTGTAAGTAGTTATGAATTGTTAGCATATGAAAAATCTCCAGAGTCATGGATAAAATTGGATTGGAAAAAAAATATTGAATTTACTTTTGTAGCTCGAATAATTGTAACACTAATAAATGAGGTTGGAGTTTTGAATTCAATCACATCTACTATTGCAGATTATGGAGGAAATATTTCAAATCTTATTTTAAATGAAAAGGATAGTGATTTTTATAATTTAATTATTGATATTAATGTTAATGATAATAAACATATTGGTGATATAGTTGATAGTCTAGAAGGTCTTCCAGTTTTAGAGAGTGTAAAAAGATTTATTGGATAAAATTATGAATAAAGATCAAGTTATTAGTGAATTTATAGATGCCGGTGCCTTACTTGAAGGTCATTTTATACTCTCATCAGGTTTGCATTCTTCAAAATACCTTCAATGTGCTTTGGCTCTATCAGACCCCTCTAGGGCAAAAAGACTTTCATCGGCCTTAAGTGAAAAAATTAAAGAAAAAATTAAAGAAAAAATAGATCTTATTGTTTCACCTGCTATGGGGGGTGTAATTATTGGTCATGAAATAGCTCGTAACCTTAATATTCCATTTGTTTTTTTAGAAAGAGTGAATGGAGCTTTTGAATTGAGAAGGGGGTTTTCAATTAAACCAGGCCTTAAATGTTTGTTAGTTGAAGATATTGTTACTACAGGATTATCATCAAATGAGAGCATGGAGGTGGTTAACAACTATGGTGGCGAAATTGTTGGAGAGGCGTGTCTAATAGATAGATCTTGCGGTAAAGCTAAATTAGATACTGAGTTGGTATCTTTAACCTCTTTTGATATACCAACTTTTGATTCCGATAATATACCAAAAGAATTAATAAATGTGCCTGCCATTAAACCCGGAAGTAGAAATATTACTTAATGTTTAAAAGAAAAAAGCCATTAGGTTTAATAAATCAATTTAAAAATATCCTTTGGCCAGAGAACGGTTTTAAGAGGTTTTTTTTATATTACTGGAAAAGATTGATTAGAATACCTGAGTCACCTCATTCTATTTCATTGGGTTTTTCAATAGGTGTTTTTATAGCATTTTCTCCCTTTATAGGACTTCATACAGTTTTAAGTATTTTTATTTCCTGGGCTTTCAGGGTTAATATACTATCATCAATTATAGGTACATTTTCAGGTAATCCTCTAACATATCCAATAATGTGGGCTTCTTCTATTGGTTTGGGTGACTTTATATTTGGAAGACAAAAGCTTGCTTATGAAAAAATCGAATTATCTGATTTTTTTGGCGTAGATTTTTTTATGTCTTTTTTTGTTGGAAGCATAATTCTTGGCTTTTTATTTGCTATAATTTTTTTTTTTTTTATAAAATATTTTATTATAATTTATAAATCTAATTTTATAAAGAATAAGGAATAAAATATTGAATAATATAGATAAAAAAATAAAACTTGGTGTAAATATAGACCATATTGCAACATTAAGAAATGCAAGAGGGGAAGATTTTCCTGATATTATTAATGCTGCTAAAGTTGCTTTAAGTTCAGGTGCTGATTCCATAACCGCACATTTGCGTGAGGATAGGCGTCATATTAAAGATCTTGATATTGAAAAAATTGCTAGTAACTTTCCTGGAAAATTAAATTTAGAAATGGCTGCCACTAGAGAAATGCTTGATATTGCTTTAAAGATTAAACCTTTTTCATGTTGTATAGTTCCAGAAAAAAGGGAGGAGTTAACAACTGAGGGTGGTTTAGATGTTGTATCTAAACATAATCAGTTAAAAGATTTTATAGGTCCTCTAAAAGACTTGGGAATTAGAACGTCTCTTTTTATTGATGCAGATGAGTCACAATTACGTCATTGCGTTGATCTAAATGCTGATTGTATTGAAATTCATTGTGGGTCCTACTGTAGGTCTTTTGATGGCAATTTACCTTCAGCAGACGATGAATTTTTGAAAATTAAAAATATCTCTGAGTTAGCTTACAAGGAAGGCATAGAGGTTCATGCAGGTCATGGCTTAAATTATAATACTACTAGATATTTAAGCTCCATAAAGGAAATTGAGGAACTTAATATTGGATTTTTTATAATCTCTGAGGCAATATTTAAAGGCCTAGGCAATGCTATTATTGATATAAGAGAATGTATGGATGAAGGAAGAAACCTTGGAGAAAAAAATTGATTATTGGAAGTGGTGTTGATTTAATTGATATTAGAAGAATCCAAAAGACGTTAGATAGATTTGGTAACAGATTTGTTAAAAGAATCTTTACTGATCATGAAATAAAGAGATCAGAAAAAAAATTAAAAAAAGTAGAGTCATATGCCAAAAGATTCGCAGTAAAAGAAGCTTGCTCAAAAGCTCTTGGAACAGGTTTTAGATCTGGAGTTTACTGGAGTGATATAGGTGTGGTCAATAAACCTTCAGGTCAACCATCAATAGAGTTAACAGGAGGTGCTAAAAAAAGACTTCAATCCCTTATTCCCGATAACCATTATGCTAATATTTCAGTTTCAATTTCAGATGATTTTCCTTGGGCGCAAGCGAATGTTATTATAGAAGCAATAAGCGTTAATTAATTTTAGAGGTTTAAAATGTCGAAAAATATAAAGAAGAAGGACAATTTTTTTGTCTCATTTTTCTGGATTTTGATTATTGCTTTAATTTTTCGAGCATTTGTATTTCAAAGCTACAATATTCCATCAGGATCAATGTTAAAGAATCTTCTGGTAGGTGATTATATTTTTGTTTCAAAATTTGCATATGGTTACTCAAAAAACTCTCTCCCTTTTAGTTTGCCAATTATTCCAGGAAGGGTTTTTTCATCATCTCCAAAAAGAGGTGATGTTGTTGTTTTTAAATTACCAAGCGATGGAAGAACGGATTATATAAAAAGAGTTATAGGTCTACCAGGCGATAAAATTCAGATTATTAATGGTAAGGTTTACATTAACAATGTTAAACTTGTTTATAAGAAAATTGGAACCTTTGCTGATAATAATTTAATTAATCGAAAAGACAGATCTCGCGGCTGCAAAAATGAAGATCTTGAAATTTTAACGGAAACCCTTCCGAATGGAAAATCTTATGAAATATTAAATTCAAATACTCAATCTTATGCCGATAATACAGGTGTTTATAATGTTCCAGAAAACCATTTTTTTATGATGGGGGATAATCGTGATAACTCTCAGGATAGCAGATATCTTAAATCTGTTGGTTTTGTTCCTTTTGATAATTTAGTGGGGAGAGCTGAGCTAATATTTTTTTCATGGAACTGGAAAAAAATATCAAAACCTAATTGTGTAACTTCAGTTGAATGGAGTAGAATTTTTCAAAGGATTAAATGAACTTTAAAAAACAAATACAAGACATAGATGCTTTAGAAAAAAAAATAGATTATTCTTTTAATGATAAATCTATCTTAATCCAATCTTTGACTCATACTAGCTTTGATAATAATAAATTTTCTAATATGGAAAGGTTAGAGTTTTTAGGTGATCGAGTTTTAGGTTTAGTTATTTCAGAAGCAATTTTTTCCAAATTCAATTCATTTAACGAAGGAGATCTGTCTAGGTATCATAATTATTTAGTCCAAAGGAGTACATGTGTAATAATTGCAAAAAAAATAAACCTTAATAATTTTATTATTTTTGGTAAATCTGAATTTTCTAAGGACGGATTAAAGGATTCTATATTATCCAATATTTTAGAATCTTTGATAGGTGCTGTATTCGAAGACTCAAACTATGAAACAACTAAAAGAATGGTATTAAATTTATGGAATGACTTAATTAATGATGAATTTCTAGATCAAAATACACTAAATCCAAAAAGTGAGCTTCAAGAAATTACTCTTTCATTAAAAAAAGACCTTCCAGACTATAAAACAGTATCAGTTGATGGAAAGGATCATAATCCTGAATTTACAGTTTCTTTATCAGTAAAAGGCTATAAATCAATTTTAGCAAAAGGAAAAACAAAACAAGATGCAGAAAAGAATGCTGCTACAAAAATGTTAAAGTTGATTAAGTGATATGAGTAAAAAAAATATTGTCATAGGTATTGTGGGCCCTACAAACTCTGGTAAATCGACCCTTTTAAATAAAATAATAGGAGAAAAATTATCTATAGTTACTCATAAGGCCCAAACTACTAGGTCCGGTTTAAGAGGCTTAAAGGTAATGGGTAACACACAAATGGTTTTTATTGATACACCAGGAATATTTGATGCAAAAACAAAATTTGAAAAAGCAATGCTAGATAATGCTTTTGGTATCTTAAATGATGTTGATTTAATTTATTTACTTATCGATTGTAAGAAATCACTTGATAAATTAGATTCAATTTTTACAGAAAAAATAAAAGTTGTTAAGCATAAAACTTTCTTAATTTTAAATAAAATTGACTTAATAAAGCGCTCAGATCTTCTTGAGAAGGTAAAAATTTATAATGAATTTATAGACTTTAAAGAAACTTTTTTAATTTCCGCAGAAAGTGGCGATGGTGTTGATAGTCTTTTAGAGGCATCTAATAAAGAATCGGTTCTTGGACAATGGCTATATCCCGAAGATCAAATTGCAGACACATCTATGTCTCTTATTGCTTCTGAAATAACTAGAGAAAAACTTTTTTTATTTGTTCATGAAGAAGTTCCATATCTCTCAGTAGTGGAGACTGATTCTTGGAAGTCCAATAAGAATAAATCTATTACTGTTGAACAAACGATCTATGTCGGTAGAAAAAATCATGTCGGGATTGTTCTAGGTAAAGGGGGTAAGATGATAAAATCTATAGGTATTGCATCACGACTTGATCTGGAAAAGGTTGTGGGAGAGAAAGTGCATTTAAAAATTAATGTTAAATTCAAAAAAAATTGGACTGATAATGAAGAGCACTATGAAAATATAGGATTAAATTTTTTAGATAATAAAGAGAATTAATATGAATTTAACTGACGAGGGTATAGCAATAGGTATTAAAAAATTCTCCGATAGTACTAATTTAATGAAAATATTAACGAGAGATAATGGTGTTTATTCTGGATTAATAAGGCTAAAAAAAAATCAAGGAAATGCTGGCATAAATATTCCAGGGAATACATTATCTGTTAATTGGCGAGCCAGACTATCCGAGCACCTGGGCTTTTTTGATACAGAGTTAATCAAATCTAGAAGCTCTAGTTATTTAAATAGTTCTGTTAGCTTAGAAGTTTTAAATTCAATTTGTTCATTAATGGATATATTTCCAGAAAGAGAAGAGTGTATAGATTTATACATTGTTATAGAGGAAATTCTGGATAACCTTGATAATAATAGCCTATGGCCTTTTTTGTACATTAAATTTGAATTATTATTTATTGAAAAGATGGGGTATGGGCTCGATTTATCCTCTTGCGCTGTAAATGGATCAACTGATAATTTAAATTGGGTTTCACCTAAATCAGGTAGAGTTGTAAGTGCATTAGGCGCAAAAGGATGGGAAGATAGACTTTTAAGATTACCAGATTTTTTAAGCCAAAATAAAGAAAAAAATATAAGTAAAAAAGATCTTCTTGATGGCTTAAACCTTACTGAATTTTTTTTAATTAAAAGAGTGTATTCACAACATGCAAAGAATCTTTCATCATCACGTAAAAGATTAATTGATTACTTAAATGGTGATTCATTTGTTATCTAAAATGTATTTAAAATAATGAAACTTATTGACCAATATGAAGATGTTGAGCTTGTTAATGCTTTAGAAGAGCGATATTTAGCCTATGCTTTAACAACTATAATGGACAGAGCCTTACCAGACTCACGTGACGGTCTAAAACCTGTGCATCGAAGGTTATTGTACGCAATGTACCAACTTAATCTTAAACCTTCATCCTCCTTTAAAAAATCAGCGAGAGTTGTTGGTGATGTTATGGGCCGTTTTCACCCTCATGGAGATCAGGCAATTTACGACACTCTAGTTCGCCTTGCTCAAGATTTTTCAGTTAGATGGCCTCTGATTGATGGTCAAGGTAATTTTGGAAATATTGATGGAGATAATGCGGCCGCTATGCGTTATACAGAGGCTAGACTTACAGATATTTCTCAGCTTTTATTAAATGGAATCGAGGAGAATGCAGTTGAGTTTCGTTCAACTTATGATGAGGTCGATAAAGAGCCAATTGTACTACCAGCTAATTTTCCTAATTTACTTGCAAATGGATCATCTGGAATAGCTGTTGGTATGGCGACATCAATTCCTCCTCATAATATCGAAGAATTATGTAATGCATCACTATATTTAATTAAACATAGAAATGCTAGTTATGAGAAGCTTTTGGAATTTATACCAGGCCCAGATTTTCCAACTGGTGGCGAGATTTTTGAAATAAAAGAAAATATTATTGATACCTATAAATCAGGTAAAGGTGGCTTTAAAATAAGATCTAAATGGAATATCGAGCAAGAAAAACGCGGCCTTTGGAAAATAGTTGTTACCGAAATACCTTATCAAGTTAGTAAAGGTAAGTTAATTGAAAAAATTGCTCAATTAGTTATAGATAAAAAATTACCTATGCTAGATGATATTCGTGATGAGTCTGCAGAAGATATTAGGCTTGTTTTAGTTCCAAAAAATAAAGAAATTAATCCAGAAAGTTTAATGGACAGTTTATTTTTATTGTCCGATTTAGAAACTAGGTTTTCAGTAAACCTTAATGCCTTAAGTAATAATATACCTATAGTTCATGGCTTAAGGGATCTTTTACTTTCTTGGCTAGACCATCGAAAGGAAGTTCTTTTAAATATTTCTAATTGTCGTCTCAAAAAAATTGAAGAAAGACTTGAGGTATTGTCTGGTCTTTTAATTGCCTACCTTAATATGGATGAAATTATTAAAATTATCCGCGAAGAAGATGACCCGAAAGATGAATTTATTAAAAGATTTGAGTTATCAGATTTTCAAGCCGAGTCTATTCTTAATATGCGTTTAAGGTCATTAAGAAAGCTTGAGGAAATAAAAATTAAAAGTGAATTTGATGAGCTTATTCATAAAAAGAAAGAATTAGTTTCTTTGTTAAACTCTAATGATGAGCAATGGAAATTTATCTCAAATGAAATTAAAGATCTCAAGAAACAATACTCCAAAAGTTCTTTGTTAGGAAAAAGGAGAACATCTATCAACCTTATACAAGAGGAAATAGTTTACAAAAATGATTACACCCCACCAAGTGAACCTGTATCAATTGTTTTATCATCAGAGGGCTGGATAAGATCTTTGAAGGGAAAGTTAGAAGAGTTGAGTGAATTAAAATTTAAAGAAGAAGACTCCTTATTTATGAGTGTTAATGCAAATACTAATGATAAATTAATTATTTTTTGTTCAAATGGAAAATCTTATTCATTGAATGTTTCTGACCTTCCTTCAGGAAGAGGGCACGGAACCCCTTTAAAAATTTTATTTGATATAGAGGAGGATCACAGCGTTATAAATATTTTTACATATAATAAAGATAAAAAGACTATCTTAGCATCCTCTTCAGGTAATGGTTTTATTATTAAGCATAATGATATGATATCTAATCGTAAGTCAGGTAAGGCAATTTTAAATATTAAAGATGGAGAAAGAGCTTTATTTTGTAAGCATATTTTAGGCTCTCATATTGCAATCATTGGTAAAAATAAAAAAATGTTAATTTTTTCCTTAGACGAACTTCCTGAGATGTCTAAAGGAAAAGGTGTCAGGCTTCAGAAGTATAAAGATTCAGGTGTTTTATTTATACAGACTTTTAACCCTGAAGAGGGGCTAATTATAGAGGATTCTGGAGGTAGAAATAGAGTTTATAGTGATATTAGTGATTGGTTAGGAAAAAGAGCTCAGGCAGGGCGACTAGTTCCAAAAGGATTTCCTAAGCTTGATTAAAGAAGAATGTTAGGAAGCCATGTTGCAATTATTGGGAACATAGAAAGCAATAGGAGCATAAATATTTGAATAAAAATAAATGGTATAACCCCTTTGTATATATCTATTGTTTTTATGCTATCAGGTGCCACACCTCTAAGATAAAATAAAGCAAACCCAAATGGTGGAGTTAAAAAGCTTGTCTGAAGATTAATAGCCATCATTACACCAAGCCAAACTGGATCTATTCCCATCTTAAAAAGTATTGGAGCAACTAAGGGTACAACAACAAATGTTATTTCTATAAAGTCTAAAAAGAAACCAAGTATAAACATTGCAATCATCACAGCAATTACAGCACCAATTACTCCTCCAGGTATAGATAATAAAAGCTCTTCAATAGTTTCGTCACCCCCTAAACCCCTGAACACAAGGCTAAAAAATGTTGCTCCAATGAGTATGACAAAAACCATGGATGTTATTTTTGTTGTCGAATAGGCAGTTTCTGACAATATACTATTATCAAAAAGACTTTTGAGACACTTAATTATTGAAAAAGAAAACAAAGAAACAAGCACTAGAGAAATAATTATTAAAAATGAATTTAAAGAACTTGTATCAACTCTATTAGGCCTCAAATCTAAAAATATTGAAGCAATTATTAGAGTAATAAAAACTATAGCTGAAATAATAGGCCACAATTTCTCATTGGATGTCTTATAGGTTGCTAGAAGAATTGCTCCAATAGCTCCAACAGAGGCTGCTTCTGTAGGTGTAGCAAATCCAGTAAGAATAGAACCGAGTACCGATACTATTAAAAATAAAGGAGGGAAAAGTATGAATAATATATTAGAGTTACCAATATCATCCTTATCTTCATCACTAACTGGGGGTATTGAGGAAGGGTCTGTAAAAGACTTAATGATTTGATAAATAATATAAAAACAAACAAGAAGGACCCCGGGTATTAGCGCGCCTGCAAACAAATCACCAACTGATAATGTTTCGGGAGAGAAAACCCCCATATCTAACTGAGATTTTTGATAAGCATTAGATAACACATCACCCAGCAGAACTAAGACAATTGATGGAGGTATTATTTGCCCTAATGTACCAGCCGCTGCAACAGTTCCTGTTGCAATTTTAGGGTCATAACCTTTTTTTAACATTGTTGGAAGAGATAATAGTCCCATTGTAACAACTGTTGCGCCTACAATTCCAGTCGATGCAGCAAGTAGGGCTCCAACAATTGAAACTGAAATACCAAGCCCCCCTCTAACTCTTCGAAAAACTTTATCCATATTTTCTAGAAGTTCTTCTGCAACCTTTGATTTTTCTAACATTGTTCCCATAAATACAAACAATGGAACTGCCATTAATATCTCATTAGTCATAGTTCCAAAGATTCTTTGAGGGATAGCTCTCATAAATTGCATGGGAAAAACATTAAAATAATCCCCAAGGTAAGCAAAAAGAATTGCGGACCCAGCCAAAGAAAATGCTACTGGATAACCAAGTATTAATATTACACAAGCAAATGCAAACATAAGAAGATCTAAGTGCTCAATCATTTTTTTCCTCATAAAAAGAAATTAAATTCCTAAGAATTATAGAGAATGATTGAAGTAACAATAATATTGGAAAAATTATTAATACAGTTTTTAGGATAAAAACAGCATTTAAACCACTTGTTTCTGGAGATCCTTCTAGAATCTTCCAAGATCTTAATACATAAGGGAAACTAGTTGAGAATGTTAGCAAACAAAATGGAATTAAAAATAGTAAGGAGCCAAATATATTAATAAGTGATTTATATTTTTTAGATGCCTCACGATAAATTAGATCAACTCTAACGTGCTCATCCTCTAGAAGTGTATAACCGGCCGCAAGTGTAAATAAAGATCCATGAAGGTAAATTAACAACTCCTGGAGCTTTAAAAAACCTATACCATAAATATATCTTGCCATGACGATAGATAATTGGACAATAACCATCATAATTATAAACCAAGAGATATTTCTACCAATTGTTAAATTAATTTTATCAAATAATGACGAAATTTTAATTAAAAGTGACATTTAATTATTTTTTATTGATCTAGCTTTCATATAAGCTTGCTCAGATTTACTTGACCATTCATTTAATCGGGCCATTGAGTCTTTAAATGAGTAAAAAATCCTTTTAGATATTTCTGTTCTTGTTGATACTTCCTCTATTACTTCTTCTGATATAACTTTTAGCTCACTCATAATATCATTAGAAAAGGTTCTCATTTTAACTTTGTGTTTATTTATAAGTGTATCTAATGCTATTGCATTATGATGATTAAATTCTGATAAAGTATATGTGTTCTCAAATGCTAGAACATGCCTAATAATAGATTGCTCAGAAGTTGAAAATGAGTTCCAGGTATCTAGATTTATTCCAGTTGCTAAACCAGCCCCAGGTTCGTGAAAGCCAGGCCAATAGTAGTATTGAGCTGCCTGATAAAATGCCAAAGATAAATCATTCCATGGACCAACCCACTCTGTTGCATCAATAGCACCAGACTTTAGACTTGAAAAGATTTCTCCCCCAGGAATAGCAACAGCTGCTGCCCCTACTTTTCTAAGAACCTCTCCTCCAAGTCCTGGCATTCTTATTTTAAGACCATTAAGATCATCTAATGAGTTTATTTCCTTATTAAACCAGCCTCCCATTTGAACGCCTGTATTTGCAGATTGGAATGAAATTAAATTAAAATCGCTTGTTAGCTCATTCCAAAGCTCTTGACCACCTCCATGATCTATCCAAGCATTTAGTTCATTTGCTGTCATTCCAAAAGGTACTGCTGTAAAAAAGTTAAAACCTATATTTTTACCTTGCCAATAATATTCTGCGCCATTGTACATATCTGCAAGCCCGCTTGAGGCTGCGTCAAATGCACCAAAAGCAGGAACTAACTCACCTGCCGAGTAAACTTTAATATTTAATTTTCCATCCGTTGCGGCATTAATTCTTCTAGCAATTCTTTCTGGTGAAGTACCCAAGCCAGGTAAATTTTTAGGCCATGTTGTTACCATATTTAGTCTTCGAGTATTTTTTGATATTGCTGGAGTTGATAATGTGCTTGCTAGTAATAAAGATGATCCACCCCCTAGAAGAAAATCCCTTCTTCCAAATTTTTTAGTATTTTTTGTCATAGATTTTACCCTAAATTTTAATTAGATTAAATGATGTTGCCACTTATTATTTATTAATACTTCAGATGAATTGAACTTACTTTTATAGTCCATCTTATTACATCCTTCTACCCAATATCCAAGATACACATAATTTTTATTTAAATTCTTTGCGAGTTCAAAGTGATCTAAGATCATATACTTTCCTAAAGAGTTTTTTAAGATTTCTTTACTGTAAAATGAATAAACCATAGAAATTGAGTCATCTAGAAAATCTGAGATTACGCAAGCAACTAACTCTTTTTTGTAATAGTATTCATATATTTTGGTTTCGACACCTGGGGCTTCCATCATTTTTTTATAATCACTATAATTCATTCCATTCATTTCACTTTGATCATGTTTAAATTTTAGATAATTTTTAAATAATTCAAATTGTTTTAGGGATGGTTTAGTTTTTAATTGTTTTTCATAAATACCATAATTTTTTTTAATTACTCTTTTTTGACTCTTGCTCGGATTAAAATTTACACAATTTATTCTAATTGATTTACATAAACTACAGTTATCACAAACTTGATTATACAAAATATTGTGACTTCGTCTGAAACCAAACTTTATTAAAGATTCGTATTCATCTTTATTCCTTGGATCATCCATTATCGTAAATATTTTTCTTTCTTCTTTATTCTCAATGTAAGAACATGCTTCTGTATTAGAAAGAAAAAAATTATGGCTATATTTATCTATTAGTTTATTCACTTTTTACCTATTTATAACTAGAAGTTTAAATAATTAATCATAAGAGTATATGATATCCATAAAAGTATAATAAGTGGTACCCCAGATATTAAAAAATCTTTAAATTTATAATCACCTGGCCCCATTACCATTAAATTTGTTTGATATCCAATTGGTGTTGCGAATGAACAATTTGCGGCAAAAATTATACAATAAATAAAAGGTTCAGGTTCCATATTTAAGTTCATTGCTAAAGTTATAGCAATAGGAGTGAATAGAACGGCTGTTGCATTATTGCTTATAAAGTTAGTAATAATGGCAACTATTAAAAATAATATTGATAAAACTGTATTAATAGAAAGGTTGGTTGTTAGATTAGTAATTGTTTCAGAAATAAACATTGCACCACCTGTCTCCTGTAATGCAATTGAAAGCATTATAGTTGAAGCAACAAGTAGATAAACTCTAAAATCTAATGCACTTACAGCATCCTTAATACTTACAACCCTAAAGATTAACATTAAAGCAGCACCCATAACGGCTGCGGCTGCTATATTAAAAATACCCGTCGATGCTAAAAAAATAGTAAGTAAAAAAATTAGCCTTGCTCTTACCGCAAATCGCATTGAAGGAAGATATATGGCAGACCATTCAATTGGAAAAATATCTTTAATTCCCCTTAATGACCTTAATGATTTGTCTGATCCTTTTAATAGTAAAGTATTTCCCGCACCAAGCTTTATATTTCTAAGTGAGTCTCTTTGAATATTATTATCACTTTGAATTCCAATAACTTTGCAATTGGATTCATATTCAAAGTTAGTTTGTTTTAATGTTCTTCCAATTAAAAATGATCCTGGAGAAATAGTGGCTTCAATCATCATTTCAGTTTTTGAAGAAAAGTCTTTTGTATTAATACTTTTGAAAACTGAGTCATTTCTTCTTAATGCATCTGTTAAAGAACCCTTGGTCATTGAGATTGTTAATTCATCACCATTCTTAATAGTTAAATCATCAAAAGGAGGGAGTAATTTTTCATTATCTCTAGTTATTAAATTAACAGCATAGTCTTTTAGCTCTGGGAGAAGACCGGATACGAAAGTTTTTCCTAATAAGGGGTTTTCTTTTCCAACTTTAATCTGAACGATAAATTGCCTTCCTTCATCATTTGTACCTTGATTTTTTTTATCATTTTCTTCTTTATTAAGGTTTAGTATAAATGGAAGTATAAATATTGCATAAAAAAAGCCAATTAAGGCAAGAAAACTTCCTTGTTTTGCAAAATCAAAAAATCCTATTTCTTTTCCTATACTTGAAAAAACAGAACCTGAAACAAGTAAATTTGTTGATGAACCAATAAGAGTAATCATTCCACCTAAAATACAAATATATGACAAAGGTATAAGAGTTAATCTAGCAGATCTATCTAGTTGCTTGCATAATGATAATATTATTGGAATAAACATTACTATTATAGGGGTATTATTCAATAATGCGCTTAAAATGAAAACAAGGAACATAATAAATAAAAATTTTAATTGATTATTTTTTGATTTATCTCCAGAAACCCAAACGGCAATTCCTTCTAATGCTCCTGTTATTAATAATCCATGACCAATTACCAACAAACTCATTAATGCAAGAAGAGAGGGATTAGCAAATCCCTTAAGTATGACCTCAATAGATATAGGTATTCCTGACATTACACCAAGAAATGGACTGTTTTGAAAGATAATAACAAGTATTGTTATTATTCCTACTGATGTAATTTCTATAGGTATTTTATCGATAGAAAAGAAGATCATACTTACAAAAATAAGAATGAAAATAAACCACATGTATAGATCAATTGAAATCATATGAACTTAATCCATTAAAATAAATTTTGTTTTAAAAATATAGTCCTGCAAACACTTTCTTTGACTGTTAAATAAAGGAAAAATTATAGATATTAAAAAAATAGCACCTATCGGTGTAACTAAAAAAAATATAATATTATAAATTAATAATTCCTTTATTCCGAGGCTTTGGTTTTTATTGTTTAATAAATCAATTTTAAATAATTTCATACCAAATGTTATTCCCTTTCTACCTCCCAAAGAATATATATAATAAACAATTAGAATAACTGGTAAAATAAATGGTATAGCCTTTTTAGTAATACCAAAAGTAAAAAATCCTATCGCATTTGTTACTACCCAAACGATTGATGCTAAAAGTAGACAAATTAAAATATCTAAAAAAGACGCTAATATCCTTCTTAAAAAAACTTTGTCAAAATATGTAGGTTTATAATTTATCAATTCTTTTCCAAATTTTTGTATATTCTAACAGAATAATAAAGGAATCTGTATATATTTAATAATACTTAATGTAATCATTTAATAATTTTTTTAATTTAATATAATCTTTTAAATATATGAAAAAAAAGGATAATAAAATGTTTTTAGAAGATAAATTTTTAGCTTTTGCACACAGAGGTGGTAATGAATTTGCTCCTGAAAATTCCTTTAAAGCATTTGAGAGCGCTGTTAATATTGGTTATAAGTACTTGGAAACTGACGTTCACCTTACAAAAGATGGCTTTTTGATAGCATTCCATGACGATTCTCTTGATAGAGTTACTAATAAAAGTGGATTCATAAGAGATTTAACTCTCAATGAGATAAAAAAAGCAAAAATAGGTGGAAGTGAGGAGATTCCTCTTCTATCAGAGTTGCTTATTTCTTTTCCAAATTGTTTTTTTAATATTGATTGTAAGGTTGATGAAACAGTTCAGCCATTGATTAATCTATTAAAAAATAGTGAATTTCTTAATAGAGTTTGTATTGGTTCGTTTTCTCAAAAAAGAATAAACTTCATAAGAAGCTCTTTGGGTAATGATATTAAAACATCTATGGGGCCAGCCGAGGTTATTTTATCTAAGTTTTTATCTTTTACCTCGCTTGGGTATAATTTTAAATCATCATATACTTCTATCCCAATAAGGCGCTACGGAGTTAATTTACTGGATAAAAGAAATATTAACTATTTGAAATCTAATAATCAAAAGGTTATTGCTTGGACCATTAATGACGAAGACCAAATGAAAAAACTTATTAATATGGGTGTTAATGGTATAATGACTGATAACTTAAGCCTACTAAAAAGAGTACTAATTGAGGAAAGTTTGTGGTAAAAATCATACTACTTGTGTTAATGAAAAAATAATTATACAAAATGTAGTATAAATAAATCGAAAGTTTCTTATGGATCAAAAATTAGAAAATATTAAATCTCCCGGATTTTTTTCAGATAGTCTGGATGTGGTAGATAATGAAATTAATTTTGCTATTTCTAAGGAATTGGATCGTCAGCAAAGACAAATTGAACTTATTGCATCTGAAAATATTGTTTCTAAGGCTGTTTTAGAGGCCCAAGGCTCAATAATGACCAATAAATATGCTGAAGGATACCCAGGAAGACGCTATTACGGGGGTTGTGAGCATGTAGATGTAGCAGAAAGAGTTGCTATTGAAAGGGCTTGTAAGCTTTTTAATACTCAATATGCAAATGTCCAGCCGCATTCAGGCTCTCAAGCTAATCAAGCAGTTTATACTGCATTATTAAAGCCAGGTGATACAATTCTTGGTATGAGTTTAGATGCTGGGGGTCATTTAACTCATGGTGCAAAACCTAATCAATCTGGTAAATGGTTTAATGCTATTCAATATGGAGTAAGAAGATCTGATAACTTAATTGATATCGATGAGGTAAAAGATCTTGCTATAAAACATAAGCCCCAATTAATCATAGCTGGTGGTTCTGCATATCCTAGGCATATAAACTTTTCTGAGTTTAGAGAAATTGCCGATTTAGTGGGCGCCTATTTACTTGTAGATATGGCCCATTTTTCTGGACTAGTCGCTGGGCATTCTCATCCAAGCCCTTTTCCACACGCTCATATTGCAACAACTACTACTCACAAGGTCCTACGAGGGCCGAGAGGGGGCTTAATACTAACAAATGATGAAGATATATCAAAAAAAATTAACTCAGCTATTTTTCCTGGAATTCAGGGTGGTCCATTGATGCATACAATTGCAGCTAAAGCAGTTGCTTTTGGTGAGAGTTTAAGGCCTGATTTTTGTGTTTATACAAATAATGTTGTTAATAATGCTAAGATTTTAGCTTCTGTTTTGAAAGAAGATGGTTTTGATATTGTATCTGGTGGAACTGATACTCACATAGTTTTATTAGACTTGAGACCTAAAGGTATTAAAGGAAATATAGCTGAAGAGTCTCTAGGAATGGCTGGCATTACTTGCAATAAAAATGGCGTTCCTTTTGATCCTGAAAAACCAATGGTTACATCGGGTATTCGACTAGGTTCGCCAGCTTGCACTACAAGAGGCTTTAAAGAACCCGAATTTAAGTTAATAGGGGAGTATATTTGCGAAGTCTTGAACGCTATTTCTTTAAATAATAACAACCCTGTTAAAGAAGTTGAAGAAGCTGTTAAAAATAAAGTTGAGGAACTATGTAAAAAGTTTCCTATCTATGAGGGTTAATTAATGCAGTGTCCTTTCTGTAACAATCAAGAAACACAAGTAAGAGATTCAAGGCCAACAGAAGAAAACTCAGCAATAAGACGAAGAAGACAATGCCTTGCTTGTGGAGGTAGATTTACAACTTTTGAAAGAATTCAGATGAGAGATCTAACTGTCGTCAAAAGATCAGGGAAAAGAGCTCCATTCGATAGAGATAAGTTAATGAGGTCTGTGGAAATATCTGTTAGAAAAAGGTCAATTGATCCTGATGTAATTGAGAGAATGGTTACGGGCATTGTTCGTCAGCTTGAAAGCACGGGAGAAACAGATATACCTTCTAATTTAATAGGAAGCTTAATTATGGCAGCCCTTAGAGAAGTAGATATGGTTTCTTATGTAAGATTTGCTTCCGTTTACAAAAATTTTCGAGAAGTTAAAGATTTTGAAGATTTTGTTGGTGAGTTAGGGAATCCTTCTGATATTATTCATGATGATTAATTAATAGAACTAGGTAATTGAGATATGGAATTATCCAATCATGATGACTCTTTTTTTATGAATTATGCCATTAGGTTGGCTTCTAGACATGTTGGACTAACAGGAGAAAACCCCTCAGTTGGGTGTGTATTGGTTTCACGCAAAAAAATTATTAGTTATGGTGTAACAGGGGTGGGAGGCTCTCCTCACGCAGAATTCCTAGCATTGAGTAAGTTAAAAAAAATACCCTATGATACAATTGCTTATGTTACATTAGAGCCTTGTTCTCACATTGGAAAAAATCCTTCTTGTGCATCTTTGCTTGCAGCAGCAGGTATCTCAAAAGTTGTTATAGCAACAAAAGATCCAAATCCCATAATCAATGGTGAGGGGATTAAAATATTAAAAAGCAAAGGTGTTGATATTAAGGTTGGAGTAGGTGAGGATTTAGCAAAAGAAAATATTTTTGGATTTAGTCAAAGAATAAATGGTTTTTATCCTGAGGTTAATATTAAGGTAGCATCTTATTTTGATGGTAATACAATCCCTAAAAATAATAATTCTTGGATTACAAATAATTTATCCAGATCCTATGGCCATGCTTTGCGATCAAATCATGATGTAATTGTTGTTGGAGTTAACACAGTAAAAATTGACAATCCAGATTTAGATTGCCGACTTCCTGGAATGAATGATCGCTCTCCTTTTAAAGTTGTAGTTGATACTAATCTTAACACCCCTTTAAACTCCTCTTTAGTTAAGAATGCAAAAAAAAATAGTTTAATTATATTTACTAAAGAATTGAAAAATAAAAGTATTTTAGATTATGAGAAGAATGGAGTTGAGGTAATTGAGGTAGAATTAGATGATAATGGCCTAATTAATCTTAGAATAGTTTTGGAAAAACTTAGCTCTAAAGGGTTTAATCGTATTCTTATTGAGGGTGGATCAACCTTGTCTTCATCTTTTTTACATAATCAATTAGTAAATTTTGTGTATTGGTTTAAATCATGTGATGAGAGAACTGAAGGAAATCCTATGACTGATGGAGATAAAAATTTAAATAAATTAATAAAAAGTTCTAATTTTAAAATAAAAGATAGTATAAGCCTTAAGAATGATAAATTAGAAATATTTAAAAGAGCTTAGGATTATCAAATGTTTACAGGAATTATTACAGATATTGGAAGTGTTTTATCTATTAACGAAAGTGGTAATAAATTTAAAATCTCAACATTATTTAATCATCATGAAATTGATGTTGGAGCATCAATTTGCTGTTCGGGAATTTGTTTAACTGTAACTGAAAAAGGTCCACATATTAACGGCTCTTACTTTAATGTAGATGTGTCTGATGAAACATTATCTAGAACAACTGCAAAAAACTGGAAAAACAATAGCCTTATTAATCTTGAAAGAAGTCTTAAATTTGGAGATGAAATGGGAGGTCATCTTGTATCTGGACATGTTGATTGTTTGTCAAAAATTATCTCAATAAAAAAAATTAAAAATGGAAATATTTTTACAATTGAATATCCTGAAATATATAAAAAATTCATAGCAAGCAAGGGATCTGTTTGTTTAGACGGAATATCATTAACTGTTAATGATGTATTTGATAATAAATTTACTGTAAATATTATTTCACATACAGAAAACAATACGACATGGAAAGATATAAAAGAGGGCGACAATATTAATACTGAAATTGATATCTTTGCTAGATATATATCTAGGCAAATAGAAGAGAAATAACTTATGGAAAATTACATATCACCAATTGAAGAAATTATTACCGAGGCATCCCTTGGTAAAATGTTTATCTTAGTTGATGCTGAGGATAGAGAAAACGAAGGGGATCTTGTTATTCCTGCTGAAAATGCTGATTCAGAAGCTATTAATTTTATGGCCAAGAATGGAAGAGGTTTAATATGCCTTACTCTTACCGAGGAAAGAGTCGAGGAGCTTGGTTTAAAGTTAATGTCTTCAAATAATAAATCACGTCATGAAACTGCTTTCACAGTTTCAATTGAGGCGAGAGAGGGCGTTACCACAGGCATATCTGCAAATGATAGAGCTTTAACAATTTCAACAGCTATTTCTAAATTAAGTAAAGATTCTGATTTAGTCTCACCCGGTCATGTTTTTCCTATAAAGGCAAGGTCGGGGGGAGTTTTAGTGAGGGCTGGTCATACAGAGGCAGCTGTAGATATATCTAGATTAGCAGGTAAAGATCCATCAGGTGTCATTTGTGAAATTATGAATGATGATGGTACAATGGCAAGGTTGCCTGAATTGATAGTTTTTGCAAAAAAATTTAATTTAAAGATAGGAACAATTGCAGATCTAATCGCTTACAGGATTAATAATGATCATATAATTTCAAGAATTTATGAAGAAAAAATTTCAAATGACTTTGGAGACAATTGGAAATGTATTATTTATCAAAATGATTTAGATAAAGTTGAGCATGTTGCTTTAGTAAAGGGCTTAATAAATAAAAGTTCTGAAATTCCTGTTAGAGTTCATTCAATAAATTTATTCGAAGACCTTGTTGGTGTTAATCCTCTAAGAAAAAATTTAATCCCTAAATCAATGAAAGAAATTAATAAGTTTGAAAGCGGTGTCCTTATAATGGTAAGGGATACAAATGAGGGTGCAATCTCTAATCTTCTTAAAGTTAGCTCACAAGGGGGAGCAAAAGGTGACAATAAGTTGAGAGAATATGGATTGGGAGCTCAAATACTAATTGATCTAGGTGTGAGGAAAATGAAACTAATCTCAGATTCTAATACAATGCCATTAAATTTAGAAGGTTATGATTTAGAGATTACAAGTAGACACCCATTAAGCGGTGGTGATTAGGATGGCAGAAGTAAAATTAGCAATAGTTATATCTGACTATTATGAGGATATTTCCTCTGGTTTATTAGGGGGTGCTAAAGAATACTGTAAAACAAATAATTTAAGTTATGATGTTTTTAAGGTTCCTGGTGCTCTTGAGATAGGTAGCGCAATTAAAATTATTTCAAATAAGGTTTCCGAAGATGAATATTCAGGATATCTAGCACTAGGTTGTGTTATTAGGGGAGAGACCAGCCATTTTGAAATTGTCATTAATGAATCCTCTCGCGCCCTCACTAAGCTATCTCTAGACAGCGATATTATTATTGGCAATGGAATTTTAACTGTTGAAAATGAAAAACAGGCAATAGTGAGGAGCGATAAAGGTAAGGATAATAAAGGGTATCATGCTGCTTATGCCTGTCATAGTTTAATAAAGCTAAAGGAAGATTTTTAATTTTGATTAAGAATAATAATAAAAGTAAATCTGCCGCTAGACTTTTGGGTGTTCAGATTCTTTTTGAGATGGAAATTAATGGTAAAAATACAAAAACTGTAATTAAAAGACTATCTGATAATTATTTAAAAGAGATATCGCAGCTAAATAAGAATGAAATTTCAGATAAAGATTACTTAATTAAAATTCTTAATGGAGTTTCATTAAACCAAAATAAAATTGATAATGATATAAAGGAAAATCTTAATAATTGGTCTTTATCAAGAATTGATTCAGTATCGCGAGCTATTTTAAGGTCAGCATGTTTTGAAATACATGAATGTATTGATGTTCCACCTAAAGTGATAATTAATGAGTACGTAAATATATCAAAATCATTTTTTAGTGAGAGGGAACCAAGCTTTATAAATGGTATTTTAGATTCAATTGCTAAAATTTACCGTAAAGATGAAATAATTTAACCATGAACGAATTTGATTTTATTAACAAATACTTATCTTCAAAAAATAATTTTAGTAAATTTTCTTTAAACTATAGAGATGATGTTGGTTATGCAAATAATAGCATATTTTCAACAGATACTATTTGTGAAGGTGTTCACTTTTACAAAGACGATAATCCTTTTCTTGTAGCAAAGAAGCTAATAAGAGTTAATGTTTCAGATATTATATCAAAAGGTATAATTCCAAAATTTTGCTTACTTAATTTATCCTTAGGAAAGGATGTTGACGACATTTGGCTAGATAAATTTATGAAAGGGATTCATTCTGATTTAAATTTTTATAAATTAAATTTAATTGGAGGCGATACAACAAAAAATCTACATAATACAGTCCTATCTCTTACAATATTTAGCGACCTAAAAGATAAAAAATTTATCAAAAGATCCTCAGCAAAATTAAATAATTTTATTTATGTTACAGGAACTATAGGCGATTCATCTTTAGGTCTTTTTTGTAGAAATAATCCAGATTTTCATTTACTTAAGAAATATAGCGAATACTTAAAAAATAGATATTTGCTTCCAAAGCCAAGAATTGAGCTTGCTAATTTTATAAATAAGAATGCAACTTCATCTACCGATATATCTGATGGATTATATTCTGATCTCAAAAATATTTGTATGACTTCTAACCTGGGTGCTGAAATAAATTTTTCGAAAATACCTTTATCAACTGCAGCCTCAAAAATTATAAAAGAGAATCCTAAATTAAAAACTAGAATTATTAATGGTGGTGATGACTATGAAATACTCTTCACCGGACCTGACGGGCTTGAAAAAAAGAAAAATATTACAAAAATAGGTAAAATGACTAAAGGAAATCAAATAAATTTAATTGATTTTGATGACAGGATTAATTTAGACGGCTATAAGCATGAAATCTAAAATCTTTAGCTTGATATTTTGATGACATTTTGACATGTTTCACCAAATTATTGCTAAATAACAAATTTTATTTTGGGAGGAAATTATAATGAATATTATGCACCTAATTATTGGATCAGGTATTCTTGCAGTTCTTTATGGTATAGTAACAGCTATATCTGTTTTATCTGCTGATACCGGCAACGAAAAAATGCAAGAAATTGCAAAAGCTATTCAGGAAGGTGCCGGAGCCTATCTTTCGCGACAGTATTCAACTATAGCGATTGTTGGTTTGGTTATTTTAATTATTTCTTATTTTCTTCTTGGTATCGAGGTATCTGTAGGTTTTTTAATTGGCTCAGTAATGTCTGGTATTGCAGGGTACATAGGCATGCTTGTGTCTGTTAGGGCAAACGTAAGAACAACTCAGGCGTCATCTATAAGTTTATCAAATGGTTTATCTATTGCATTCAAGTCTGGCGCAGTAACTGGAATGTTAGTTGCTGGTTTGGCTCTTCTTGCTGTATCTGTTTATTATTATGTATTGACAAATATCTGGGTCCCTAATGATACAAGGGTTGTAATTGATGCTCTAGTAGCTCTTGGATTTGGATCTTCATTAATATCTATTTTTGCAAGACTTGGTGGAGGAATTTTTACAAAAGGTGCTGATGTAGGTGGTGATTTAGTTGGTAAAGTCGAAGCTGGAATTCCAGAAGATGACCCAAGAAATCCAGCTACAATTGCAGATAATGTAGGTGATAATGTTGGTGATTGTGCCGGTATGGCTGCTGATCTATTTGAGACTTATGCTGTAACAGTTGTTGCAACAATGGTTCTTGCTTCTATTTTCTTCGTTGATAATGCAACCATGATGATTTACCCAATGGCAATTTGTGGTGCATGCGTTATTACTTCTATTTTAGGAACTTATTTTGTTAAGCTTGGAAAAAATAATTCTATCATGGGTGCTTTATATAAAGGATTTATAGCAACAGCAGTTTTATCTTTAATAATTTTATATTTCGTTACTGATTATGTTGTTGGATTTTCCTCAGTTTTAACTGTTTCTGACCAAAGCTTTACAGGACTTGATTTATATATATGTGGTGTAATTGGCCTAGTCATTACAGGTTTAATTATCTGGATAACAGAATACTATACTGGTGTAGATTACAGACCTGTTCAATCTATAGCTAAAGCTTCTGAAACAGGTCATGGAACAAATGTTATTCAGGGTCTTGCAGTTTCAATGGAGGCAACTGCATTGCCTGCTCTTGTTATTGTTTTTGGTATAATTGCAACTTATAGTTTGGCAGGCCTTTTTGGAATAGCTATTGCTGTTACTACAATGCTTGCTTTAGCTGGTATGGTTGTTGCTCTTGATGCTTTTGGTCCAGTGACAGATAATGCTGGAGGTATTGCAGAAATGGCCGAACTACCTGAAGAGGTTAGGAACACAACAGACGCATTAGATGCAGTTGGTAATACCACTAAGGCAGTAACAAAAGGTTATGCAATAGGATCGGCAGGTCTTGGTGCTCTAGTTCTTTTTGGAGCTTATACAGCAGATTTAGAATATTTTGCTTCTAATGCTACGGAAGGAAGTTATTTTTATGGTGTTGTTACAGACTTTTCTCTTTCAAATCCTTACGTTGTTGTTGGTCTTTTAGTTGGCGGGATGCTTCCTTATTTGTTTGCGGCTATGGGTATGACTGCTGTCGGCAGAGCTGGCTCAGCCATAGTTGAAGAAGTTAGAAGACAATTTAAAGAAAAACCAGGAATTATGACGGGTAAGGATAAGCCTGATTATTCAGCTGCTGTAGATCTTCTAACTAAGTCAGCAATTAAAGAGATGATAATTCCATCATTACTTCCTTTACTTTCTCCAGTAGTTTTATTTTATTTTATAAACCTCATTGCAACAAAAGGTGATGCATTTTCAGCATTAGGAGCAATGCTTCTGGGAGTAATTGTAACCGGTTTATTTGTAGCACTTTCTATGACTGCGGGTGGTGGAGCTTGGGATAATGCTAAAAAGTATATCGAAGATGGTAATCATGGTGGCAAGGGTTCAGAAGCTCATAAAGCAGCAGTTACAGGAGATACTGTGGGAGACCCTTATAAAGATACAGCTGGTCCTGCTATTAACCCAATGATTAAGATTACTAATATTGTAGCTCTTTTATTGTTAGCTATTTTGGCTCATTAATTAATTTAAAATATAAAAATTTTAAATAAATGAGATTCCTGTTACTTATAAAATAGTGCAGGAATCTCATATGACTAAAAAAGCTCAATACTCAACGTCACCTTATAGCTCTAAGGGTAGACTTCACCAAGAAGAAGAGAGTATTAATAGAAACCCTTATCAGAGAGATAGAGATAGGGTTATTCACTCCGATTCATTTAGATTGTTGAAACATAAAACTCAGGTTTTTGTTGCTCATACAGGTGACTATTATAGAACTCGGCTGACTCACTCACTTGAGGTCAGTCAAATTGCTAGAACTGTTGCACGCAGACTTGGCATTGATGAAGACTTATCAGAGGTTTTAGCTCTAGCTCATGACTTAGGCCATCCACCCTTTGCGCATTCGGGTGAGGATGTTCTTAATAGCTGTATGAAGGCTTATGATGGATTTGATCATAATGCTCAAACGCTTAGAATTTTAACAACTCTCGAAGAAAGATACCCATTATTTAACGGACTGAACTTAACTTGGGAAACCCTTGAGGGAATTGCCAAACATAATGGGCCATTAGAAAATCCCCATATAGCAATAAAAGATTTTAACAAAATTTATGACTTAGGTTTGAACTCATTCCCAGGCTTAGAGGCTCAAATCGCCTCTTTATCTGATGATATTGCATATAATAATCATGATATCGATGATGGTTTTCGTGCAGGATTTATAAACCTAGATGACTTAAAAAGTATAGAATTACTAGCTAATATTATTGATCAAATATCTATTGAATTTAAAAAAATAGATGATCATATGATTGTTAAAGAGTTAATTAGGCGCTTAATAGGCTTAATGGTTGATGATTTAATTACTGAGACTAAAAAAAATTTAAATACATTTTTACCAAAAAACGTTGAGGATATAAGGAGTAATCTATCGCCCGTTGCATCTTTTTCAGATTTCTTTATTAGCCAAGACAAAATTATAAGAGATTTTTTAAGATCTAGGGTTTATGAGCATATATCTATTGAGTCAGAAAGAATAAATTCTAAAAAGATAATCGAGGGTCTCTTCAGTAAATTAATAAATAATATTGATCTTTTACCTGATAAATTAAAGAAAAAATGTGATATACCCAAATCTAAAATTTCAGCAAGAGTTGTTTGTGATTATATTGCCTCAATGACAGATAGATCTGCCGTAGAAAATCACGCTATACTTTATGGAAAAGACATCATGGATCAGCCTGGTTATTAATATGAATATTGTTAGTTACTATAGAGAAGTTATAAGTAATATCATTTCAGATGAATTTTCATTATCAAAAGATGATATCAAAAATATTTCTTTTGAGTTCCCAAAGGAAGAGATTCTTGGGGATTTTTCGACTAATGCAGCTATGGTTTTGGCTGGTAAATTAAAAAAACCACCTAATGAGATTGCTAAAAGTATTATAAATTTAATTTCTAAAAACCCTGATATTGAGCATGTCGATATGGCAGGAAAAGGTTTTATAAATATAAAAATTCATAAGAAAGTATGGCAAAATTTAGTTAAGAAAATTATTAATAGTAAGTCTTCCTATGGAGATGCTGTCATAGGAAATAATGAAAAGATTAATGTTGAGTATGTATCAGCAAATCCAACAGGACCACTTCATGTTGGACATACTCGAGGAGCAGTTTTTGGAGATACTCTATCCAATATTTTGAAAAAAGTTGGTTATGATGTTTCCAGAGAATATTATGTTAACGATGCTGGCGAACAGATAGATAAGTTAGCAAGATCTTCTTTTATTAGATATCAGGAAAGCTGTGGTATCGAGTCAATTTCTATTCCAGAAGGTTTATATCCTGGGGATTATTTGATTTCTGTCGGAGATAAAATTAAAGAAATATACGGACATGATCTCTTGGAAAAAGAGGAAAGTGTTTGGTTGCCTTTAGTAAAAAAAATATCAATTGATGAAATGCTTATTATTATTAAAAAAGATTTAAAATCTTTAAATATTGAGCACGATGTTTTTACTTCTGAATTTGATTTATTAAATGATGGTTTTGTTGAAAAAATATTCAACGAACTGAATGATAAGAATTTGTTATATGAAGGTGAAACATCTCCTCCAAAAGGTTCTGATCTTAAAGAGTGGGTAAAGAAAAAACATATACTTTTTAGGTCTAAAAACTATGGAGATGACGAAGATAGAGTTGTAAGAAAACATGATGGATCGTGGACTTATTTTATGCCAGATATTGCCTATCATAAGAATAAATCTATTAGAGGATTTAAAAAAATGATTAATGTTTGGGGTGCTGATCATTCTGGATATATTTCAAGAGTTACATCTGCTGTTAATGCTGTTACAGACAATAAAGCTTCTTTAGAGGTAAAAGTTTGTCAATTAGTGAGGCTTACAAGGGGAAGTGAAGTAGTAAAGATGTCAAAAAGATCCGGAAGTTTTATAACATTAAAAGAAATGGTAGATGAAGTGGGAAGGGATGCTGTTCGTTTTATGATGGTTACTAGGAAAAACGATGCACCTTTAGACTTTGATTATGAATTAGTAAAAGAACAAACTAAAGATAATCCAATTTTTTATATACAATATGCACATGCAAGAATTTGTTCAGTAATTCGAAAGGTTAACGAAGAAAAATTATTTGATACTGATGATGTATCTCTATTAAAATCAGATATTAGTCTCCTTGATAAAAAGGATGATATTGAATTAATAAAAACTCTTTCAAATTTCCCTAGAATTATTGAACAAGCTGCTCTCTACAGGGAGCCACATAGATTAGCTTTTTATTTAAAGGATTTAGCTTCTTCTTTTCATTCTTATTGGAACTTAGGGAATGAAAATACCGATTTTAAGGTTATAAATAAAGACGATGTTGATACTTCCAGAGCAAGGTTATCTCTAATCAGATCTGCTGGAATCACTATTTCAGAAGGGCTTAATCTATTGGGTATTGAGGCGTTAGAAGAGCTCAGATAAATGATTAATAAGTACTTAATAACCTCTTTGACATTCTTTCTAGTTACTATTGCTGGTTTTGTTATATATCTAAATTCTGAAACACCTATACCAGTTCTTTATTCGCCAGAAGGACCTATTAGGGAACTTCCAACTAATGTTCCCGAGATGCATAGACCGGAAAATATCCCATGTATTTACTCATTATGGAAAAATAATAATGAATCCTGCGGTACATCAGAAAATATTTTTGAAGAAAAAAAGCCTACAAGTGGTTATTTTTCTTTAATTTTTGGTACTTTCTCAAATAACGAAGATGCAAAAATCCATATTAAAAAGCTCAAATTAAATTCTTTTTTGAAAGATAGAATTATAGAAATCAAAGAGATACAAGCTACTACAAAAAAAATTCAAATAGAAAGCGGCGATACACTATCAAGAATAGCAAAGAGGTACTCATTGAAAGTTAAAACAATAATTGATGATAATAATATAGTTAACCCTAATAATATTCGTATTGGTCAATATTTATATATACCCGGCGACCCTATAAAATACCGAATCATTACTACAAATATAGAGACTAGAATAAAGGCTCAGGATATTTGTAATAATTTATTAAATTTAAACTTTCGATGCCAAGTTCTTACTCAGAGATAAGCGTTAAATTAAGTATATAAATTATTGTTTTATATATATTTTTATAATTTTTTATTTTTTATTTTTTAACTATTGATAAATTAACAAATATATTTTTTTACTTATATTGTGTATATTTCAATAAATAAACGCTATATATAGTATATGGAATTTAATGATTTTAATGATAATGATCAATTAGATTTATTTCTTGTTAATATTGATGGTTTCGAGGGTCCTCTTGATCTACTTCTTACCTTAGCAAAAGAACAAAAAGTTGATTTATTAGAAATTTCTATTCTTGAGCTAGCATCGCAATACTTATTGTTCATAGATAAAATGAAAAGTATTAATATTGATTTAGCTGCTGATTATCTTGTAATGGCAGCATGGCTTGCTTATTTAAAATCTAAATTACTCATACCAGATGAAGATGATGAGGAAACAACATCCAATGAATTATCAGCAATTCTTGCTTTTAGATTAAGAAGACTAGAGGCTATGAGGGAAACAAGCGCTAAGTTAATGAATAGAGATAGAATAGGAATTCACTTATTTAGAAGGGGGATGCCTGAGCCAGTTTTTTTGATCAAAAACTTCCAGCATCGTGATACTCTTTTTGATTTAATGTCTTCATATTCTGGAATTAGAAATTCTAATTTTGATAATGAATGGAGGCCAAAAAGATTTCCTGTTTTCTCAATTGAGGATGCAAGAAAACGCCTTGAATCAATGCTTGGAAAGGCAATTAATTGGACTAAAATTGAAGATTTTCTTCCTACGAATACTGATAATTCCGATGAAGCTATTTTATACAGAAAGAGCTCTTTAGCTTCAATTTTTTCTGCCTCTCTGGAGCTATCAAAGGAAGGTATTCTTGAGATTAGTCAAAATAAATCGTTTGGTTTAATTAGGTTTAAGTATAGAGAAAACTCTCAAAAAGATAAATTTAACGTATTGAGAGCTTAATTATGATTGATGAAACGTTAAACGAGACAAACCCATTAAGTGATTTCAGTGATCAATTACGAGCCGTTGAAGCCCTTCTTTTTGCTTCTTCAGATCCAATAGATGAAAAAACATTAATTGAAATCCTACCCGAGAATGCTGATATTGAGAAAATTATAGAAAAAATTCAAGATTTTTATAAAGGTAGAGGTGTTGAATTAAAAAAAATAAATAATAAATGGATGTTTAAAACAGCCTCTGATTTATCTTTCATAATGCAAAAAGAGGCAAAAGTTCAAAAGAAACTCTCTAAGGCCGGCCTAGAGACTTTATCTATTATTGCTTATCATCAGCCAGTTTCTAGAGCTGAAATTGAAGAAATTAGAGGTGTAAGTGTTTCACCTGGTACAATTGATACATTGCTGGAATTGAACTGGATTAGAATTAAGGGTCGAAGAAAAGCCCCTGGTAATCCAATAACTTATGGAACCACAGAAGAGTTTCTTGTTCATTTTGATTTAACTAATATTCGAGATTTACCAGGTTTGGATGAATTGAAATCAACAGGCTTGCTTGACAGCAATTTACCCCCAGATATGTTTCCTATAAATGATGATATCGAGCCAATTGAAGAAAATAATTAAAAAGTTACTAAATAGTGGTATTAATTAAATATTAAAAAGGAATTATAATTATGTCTCCAAGCCTTATGCAGATTTTAGTAGTAGTTTTTCTTGTTTTGATTTTTTTTGGTAGAGGAAGAATTTCTAATTTTATGGGTGATTTAGCTAGTGGAATTAAAAGTTTTCGAAAAGGCCTAGAAGATGACACATCGGATCCTAACCAAGATGATAAAGATCAAGATTAGATTTTATTATGTTTGATTTTGGTTATAGCGAACTTTTTCTGATTGCTACTGTTATTCTTATTTTTATAGGTCCAAAAGAATTACCACTTATGTTGAGATCAATATTTGACTTCATTTCTAAAATTAAAGTTTACTCTTCAGAATTAAGAACTGGCATTCAAAGTATAGCTAATGATATTGAAATAGAAAAAATTTCAGAAAAAATTAAACCTTCTGATGAAAAAATAAAAAAACCAAATAAAGAGAAGTAACCTTATTACTAAATGTCTGAGAATATAAAAAATAGTGAAAATCAAAAAAATTTGTCTCAAGCTCCTATTTTTGACCATCTTCTAGAGCTTCGATCTAGATTAATTAGATCTTTAATAGTTTTTGTGTTTGGATTTTGTGTTTCGTTTTATTTCTCAACTGACATTTATTCATTTTTAGTCTCTCCATTTTTTGAGGCAACTGGTTCTGGCGGTGAAATGATTTTTACAGCACCTCAAGAATTCTTAATTACGAAGTTAAAAGTCGCAATTTTTGGTTCCTCATTAATTGGACTTCCTTATTTTTCTATTGAAATATATGCTTTTATTGCACCTGGATTATATAAGAATGAAAAAACAGCTCTAATTCCTTATTTTATAGCAACACCTTTTCTTTTTTTTCTAAGTAGCCTATTGGTCTATTATTTTATAATTCCTTTAGCTTTATCATTTTTTCTCTCAATGCAGATTGATTCCTCTGTAGATAATATCTCGATAACCTTGCTCCCTAGTGTAAGTGAATATTTAAAACTTATTACGTCGTTAATAATTGCCTTTGGAATTTGTTTTCAATTACCAGTTGTTTTAACTTTATTAGCTAAAGTTGGTATAGTTGGGAGCGTTCAATTAAAAAAAGGAAGGAAATATGCGATAGTTTTAACATTTTTGATTGCGGCTTTTCTAACTCCACCAGATCTTGTTAGTCAAATAGGCTTAGCAATTCCTACAATATTATTGTATGAGTTTTCAATACTTTTAGTTTCAATTATTGAAAAGAATAGAGAAACTAAAGATAAATAGTTATGGTATTTAGATGCACGATATAAATAAAATAAGAGAAAATAAGAATTTCTTTGCTGATGGTTGGAAAAAAAGAGGTCTAAAGGTTAATATTGATAATATCCTTGATATAGATAAAAATTTAAGAAAAACCATAACTAACCTTCAAGATCTCCAAACAAAAAGAAATGATGTATCAAAATTAATTGGAAAAGCTAAGCAAGATGGTGATGAATCTAAGGCAGATAAGCTGTCAAAAGATGTTCAGGAATTTAAAAAAAGGATGCAAGATTTAGAAGAGTCTAAAATTGTACTATCTGAAAATTTAAAGAATGAACTATCATCTCTTCCCAATATTCCTCACGAAGATGTTCCTGAGGGATTGGATGAAGGATCGAATATAAAAATCAAAGAATTTGGAAACAAAACAAAATCTTCGCCAAATCATTTTGAGATAGGTGAGAAAATTGGTATGCTTGATTTTGAAACAGCAGTAAAGTTATCAGGCTCAAGATTTTCTATTTTAAAGAAAGACCTAGCCCTAATGGAGAGATCTCTTGCTAACTTTATGATTGATCATCATGTTAATAAAAACGGTTATGAAGAGGTGAGTGTTCCTTATCTTGTTAAAGATGAAGCTATGTTTGGTACTGGTCAACTTCCTAAATTTTCTGATGATCAGTTTAAAACTGAGGATGGATTTTGGTTAATACCAACAGCAGAAGTTCCCTTAACAAATTTAGTTAGTAATTCAAATCTTAAAGATTCAGATTTACCTTTAAGATATGTTGCATATACCCAATGTTTTAGAAAAGAAGCTGGAGCGGCAGGAAAGGATACAAAAGGTTTAATTCGTTTACATCAATTTCCTAAGGTTGAGCTTGTTAGTATAGTAAAACCTGAGTCATCGGTTGAGGAGCTTGAGAGGCTGTTGTCATGCGCTGAAGGAATTTTAAAATCTTTAGAGCTTCCTTATAGGGTTATGATATTATCATCTGGTGATATGGGTTTTTCAGCAATAAAAACTTATGATTTAGAAGTTTGGCTTCCTGGGCAAAATTTATATAGAGAAATATCCTCATGCTCATTGTGTGGAGATTTTCAATCAATACGAATGAATACAAAATTTAAAGATAGCAATAATAAAAAAATTCATCCTCACACATTAAATGGATCAGGCCTTGCTGTTGGAAGAACTTTAGTTGCTATTTTAGAAAATTATTATGAAGGTGATGGTTTTGTGAGAGTCCCAGACGTTCTACAGCCATACATGGGCGGAATAAAAAAGATTGGTATTAAAGATCAGTCTTAGATTAGCTATTTAAATTAAATGAGTTTGATATTTTTATAGTTTTTACTTATTAATCAGATGTTAAAAATAAAGGAAAAATTATGCAAGATATCTTAATTCAAATTATGCCATTAATGCTAATATTTTTAGTATTTTATTTTTTAATTATTCGTCCACAACAAAATAAAATTAAAGAACACAATGCAATGGTTAATGCTGTAAAAAAGGGTGATGAAGTTATTACCCAAGGTGGTTTAATTGGAAGTATATCAAAAGTTTCAGAACATGAAGTAACTATTGATTTTGGTGACAATATTTCAATAAAAGCAGTAAAATCAACACTAGCGAGCGTTAAATCTAAATAAGTTATGCTTTATTTCTCCTCTTCAAAAAAAATACTGCTATTAGCTATTTGTTTATTGGGTTTTTTTCTAGCACTTCCTAATTTTTGGAATATAAGCTTACCTTTTATTCCAAAACAGACAATTAATCTTGGTCTGGACCTAAGAGGCGGATCATATTTATTATTAGAGGTTGATACTAACTCAATAAAAAAAGATAAAGCTCAGTCATTAGTTGAGGATATTAGATCATCTTTAAGGAAGGACAAAATAAAATATATTGGATTAAGGGTCCTGCCAGATGGTGCTGAAGTAAAAATCCAAAATAATAGTAAAATTACTGATGCTAAAAATATAATTGAGTCTTTAAATAATAGTACCTCTGCAAATATTTTTAATAGTCGAAATTCAGATGAATTTTCTTTGGATGAAGAAGAGGGAATTTTCAAAGTTACTCTAAATGAAAACTCATTAAATGAAAAATATAGACTTGCAGTTTCACAATCAATAGAAATTATAAGACGTAGAATTGATGGGCTTGGAGTTACTGAACCATCTATTCAGAGACAAGGAAATAATAGAATTTTATTGGAAGTCCCGGGCTTGGATGATCCTCAGCGCTTAAAAGATTTATTGGGGCAAACGGCAAAATTAAATTTTCGAATGGTTGATACAAGTATTTCTGTAGGCGAGGCTGTAAGAACTAGGGTCCCAAGCCGAGCTGAGATAATCTCTGATAGCGAAGGCTTTGAATATTTAGTTATGAAGAAAGTTTTAGTTTCGGGTGAAAGGTTGGTTGACGCCCAAGCTAGCTTTGATGCAACCACCAACTCTCCAGTAGTAAATTTTAGGTTTGATACAGTAGGTGGAAAATACTTTGCAAAAGCAACCTCAGGAAATGTAGGTAAACCTTTTGCTATTATTCTAGATAATGAGGTAATTTCTGCCCCTGTAATTAGAAGCCCAATACTGGGAGGATCTGGTCAGATTGAGGGGGGTTTTAGTGTTGAAGAGGCTAATAATTTAGCTATTTTACTTAGGGCTGGCGCTCTTCCGGCTCCACTTGAGATCTTAGAGGAAAAAACTATAGGCCCAGGTTTAGGTGAAGATTCCATTCAATCAGGAAAATTAGCAACAATTGTTGGCTTAATTGGCGTTTTGATATTTATAATTTTAAGTTACGGACGTTTTGGTATTTATGCTAATTTTGCTCTTATTTTGAATATTATAATGATAATTGGCATACTTTCACTCCTTCAAGCAACTCTTACTTTACCAGGTATTGCTGGGATTGTTTTAACAATAGGTATGGCTGTTGATTCAAATGTAATAATTTTTGAACGTATTAGAGACGAATATTTTAATGGTAAAAGTCCTTTTGCAGCTGTTGAATCTGGCTACTCTAAATCTTTTGGAACAATCCTTGATGCTAATATAACAACACTTATAGCTTCATTAGTTTTATTCTTTTTAGGAACTGGGCCTGTAAAAGGTTTTGCAGTAACTTTATCAATTGGAATTGTTACTTCTGTATTTACTGCTTTTATAGTTACTAGGTTAATTATATCAATTTGGCTTCTTAAAAGTAAGCCAAATGAGTTAAGTATTTGAGATAATCATGAAAACATTAAAATTAGTTAAAAAAAATACAAAAATTGAATTTTTAAAGTTAAGAAAGTTAACTACTATTTTTTCAATTATTCTATGTTTTTTATCTTTTATTTTCTTTTTGGTTTTTAACTTAAATTTTGGAATAGATTTTAAGGGAGGGACATTAATTGAAGTTAAGTCTTCATCAAAAATCAATATAGGGAAGGTTAGGGAATCACTCTCAAATTTAGACCTTGGTGATTTACAAATTCAAAATTTTGGTTCTGACAGTAATATTCTTGTTAGAGTTGAAGCTCAAAAAGCGCAAAATAACTCTACATCACTTGGACCAATTACTAATGAATTAAAATCCTTTGGCGTCATTCAAAGAGTTGAAGTTGTTGGACCTAAAATAAGCTCTGAACTTATACAAAAAGGGATTACTGCAATAATAGCTGCTGTTAGTCTAATGCTGTTTTATATTTGGCTTAGATTTGAATGGCAATTCTCTTTAGGAGCAGTTTTAGCACTCATGCATGATGTAATAATAACAATAGGAATTTTTTCATTTTTTCAAATAGAATTTAACTTATCTATTATTGCAGCTTTATTAACCATAATTGGCTACTCAATGAATGATACCGTAGTTGTTTATGATAGAATAAGAGAAAATTTAAGAAAATATAAAAAATTAGATTTGTATGAGTTAATTAACAACTCTATCAATCAAACATTATCAAGAACAGTTCTTACTTCATTAACAACGCTTATTGCTTTATTTTCATTATATTTATTGGGCGGTGAGGTTATTAAGGGATTTACTTTGGCTATGATAATAGGAGTTTTTATAGGAACATATTCTTCAACTTTTATAGCCTCACAACTACTCCTTTACTTAGGTGTAAAAAGAGATTGGTCAAAAAATAACAATAACTAGTCTTTCATAATTTATAAATTACCATTATTATAGATTCTAATAGATAGGGGTTCATTATGAGTGCAATTTTATCATCTTTAAGAAATACAATAATTTCAGGCTTAATATTGTCTTTATTATTACTTTTAACATTCTACAACTGGGGTACAGTTGATTCTTCAAGTTTAACAGATCAAGCTTTCTATTCTTTTGTATTTAGATGGCTGCATGTCTTAGCTGCAATTATGTGGATAGGATTACTCTGGTACTTTAATTTTGTTCAAATACCAAATATGCCCAATATACCTGATGATCAAAAACCAGCCATTTCTAAGGTTATAGCTCCTGCAGCACTTTGGTGGTTTAGATGGGCTGCGATGGCAACAGTGTTTACTGGTTTGGTTCTTGGTTATTTAAATGGTTACTTAGAATCTGCCATGACCTTAGGTTTTAGAGGTGATGGTTTACCTCAGCATATCGCTATTGGAGTAGGTATGTGGCTCGGAATTGTTATGTGGTTTAATGTTTGGTTTGTAATTTGGCCAAATCAAAAGAAAGCTCTTGGTATAGTCAAGGTTGAGGATAGTGTTAAAGCAGCTTCAGCAAGAACTGCTATGCTTTTTTCAAGAACTAACACTTTATTGAGCATACCAATGCTATTTTCGATGGTTGCTGCACAAAATCTTTTTTGATATTAATAAATTATATTTGAAAAGGGGCTTTATAGCCCCTTTTTTTATATCATTTTTTTTAAATATTGACCTGTATAACTCTTTTTTTCTTTAAGAATTCCCTCTAACTCTCCTTCATAAACAAGCTTTCCACCTTTATCACCGCCGTCAGGTCCTATATCTAGTATCCAATCTGCTGTCTTAATAACATCTAAGTTATGTTCGATAACAACAACAGTATTACCGTTATCAACCAATTCATGAAGAACCTCTAGGAGTTTTTTAACATCATCAAAATGTAATCCAGTGGTTGGCTCATCAAGAACATAGAAAGTTCTACCTGTTGCCTTTTTTGCTAATTCTTTAGCTAATTTAATTCTTTGAGCTTCTCCACCTGATAAGGTATTTGCCTGTTGTCCAACTTTTATATACCCCAAGCCAACTTTTTTAAGTGTTTCCATCTTATCTCTAATTAAAGGAACTGCTTTAAATAAATCAGCGCATTCTGTAACTGTCATATTTAAAACATCGGCAATAGATTTTTCTTTATATCTTACCTCTAAAGTTTCTCTATTGTATCGCTTGCCCTTACATTGATCACATTCAACATAAACATCAGGTAAAAAATGCATTTCTATTTTTATAACACCATCGCCTTGGCAAGTTTCACACCTTCCACCCTTAACATTAAATGAAAAACGTCCAGGTTTGTAACCTCTAGCTTTTGATTCTGGTAATTGACAAAACCAATCTCGTATTGGTGTAAATGCTCCTGTGTACGTTGCAGGATTTGATCTTGGAGTTCTTCCAATTGGGGATTGATTTATATCAATAATTTTATCGATAAAATGAATTCCATTAATACTCTTATACTCCATTGGACTTTTTTGTGAATTATTTAACTTTCTATTTAAGGCTGAATAAAGTGTGTGAAGTAATAATGTTGATTTTCCTGAACCTGAAACCCCAGTTACACATGTAAAAGTACTTAAAGGAAAATTTGCAGTTACATTTTTAAGATTATTTCCATTAGCCTTATTAATTGTAATCATTCTATCTTTGTTAATTTCTCTTTTTTCTGGGATATCAATTTTTTTCTTTTTAGATAAATATTGGCCTGTAATACTCTTTTTATTATTAGCAATATTTTCAAAAGTACCTTCTGCAACTAAATATCCACCATGAATTCCAGCGCCTGGACCTATATCAATAATATGATCTGCTGAATGCATAGTTTCTTCATCATGTTCAACAACTATTACCGTATTTCCTAGATTTTTTAATCTTTCTAAAGTTCCTAATAACTTATCATTATCTCTTTGATGAAGGCCAATTGACGGCTCATCTAAGACATAAAGAACACCCGTTAAACCAGATCCAATTTGTGATGCAAGTCTAATACGCTGAGATTCCCCTCCAGATAATGTTCCAGATTCTCTTGATAAAGTTAGATAATTCAAACCAACATTCTTTAAAAAAGTTAAACGTTCTAAAATTTCTTTTATAATATTGTTTGATATTTCCTTATCTTTATTTGAAAGTTTTGGTGATAATGATTTAAACCACTCAACTGACTCATCGATTGTAAGTTTAGAAATTTGACCTATATTTTCTTTATTTATTTTAATACATAAAGCTTCTTCTTTTAATCTATAACCTTCACACTTAGAACAATCAGACTTTGATTGATATTTTTCAATTTCCTCCCTCATCCAATTGCTATCAGTTTCAATATAACGTCTTTTTAAATTATTTATTATACCTTCAAACGGTTTATTTGTTTTAAATGTTCTTGATCCATCATCATAATTGAAAATAATTTTCTCATCACCGGAGCCATCAAGTATTATGTTCTGATATTTTAAAGGTAGATCTATCCATTTACAGTCAATCGAAAAACTATAATGTTCTGAAATAGCCATTAATGTTTGTAAATAAAATGGTGACGGTGAAGATGTTCTTGACCAAGGAGCTATTGCCCCATCTCTTATGCTAAGATCTTGATTAGGAATTACAAGATCTTTATCAATAAAGAATTCAGTTCCTAATCCATCACAGTTTTGACAAGCTCCAACTGGGTTATTGAATGAAAATAATCTTGGTTCTATTTCTTCGATTGTAAAACCTGATTCAGGACAAGAATAATTTGCAGAATATAAAATTCTTTTTTCTTTATTTTCTCCGCTTGCTATTTCAATTGCTGCTAAACCATCGGCTAATTGAAGAGCTGTTTCGAAACTATCAGCTAGTCTATTTCCTAACTTTTTATCAATTACAATTCTATCAACAACTACATCAATATCGTGTTTAATGTTTTTCTCTAAACTTGGAATGTTATCTAATTCGAAAAACTCACCATCAATTTTAACCCTTTGAAATCCCTTTTTAAGGAGATTAGAAAACTCTTTTCTATATTCTCCCTTTCTACCTCTAACTATGGGAGCTAAAAGATAAGCTTTTGTACCTTCTTTAAATTTATTAACCTGATCAACCATTTGTGTAACAGTTTGACTAGTTATTGGAAGACCTGTTGAAGGTGAATGAGGCACACCAATCCTAGCAAATAATAACCTTAAATAATCATAAACCTCAGTTACTGTTCCAACAGTAGATCTTGGATTTTTTGATGTTGTCTTTTGTTCTATTGCTATTGCTGGAGAAAGGCCATCAATTTGATCTAAGTCTGGTTTTTGCATCATCTCAAGAAATTGACGTGCATATGCAGATAAACTCTCTACATATCTTCTTTGTCCTTCTGCGTAAATTGTATCAAAAGCTAAAGAGGACTTCCCAGAACCAGAAAGCCCAGTAATTACTGTAATACTATCTTTTGGAATACTAACATCAATATTTTTTAGATTGTGTTCACGCGCGCCCTTAACATTAATATATTTTTTAGTCGCATTTATTTCTTTTTTAGATGACATTGTGAATCCTAGAATTTTAAGTATAAATTATAATCAAGAAAGGTTATATCATAGTGCTATAACCTAGGAAGGGTTTTTTATGTATATTGTAAATATTGGAGTTTTTTATGTCAGGAAGTTTAAATAAAGTTTTACTTATAGGTAACCTTGGAAATGATCCAGAGGTGAGAAGTACTCAAGATGGAAGATCGTTGTGTACTTTTTCAATTGCTACATCAGAAAGCTGGAAAGATAAAAACTCTGGAGAGAGAAGAGATAAAACTGAATGGCATCGAGTTGTTATTTTCAACGAAGGATTGGTTAGAATAGCAGAACAATACTTAAAAAAAGGATCAAAAGTATATCTTGAAGGTCAATTACAAACGAGAAAATGGGAAGATAAAGACGGTATCGAAAAATATACAACTGAGGTGGTCCTTCAAAACTTTAATGGAAATTTAACAATGCTAGGGGGAAGATCAGACAATTCAGTAAGTGATTTTTCTTCAAATGATGGTCAAAATAATACTGCTTCTATAAGCACAGATATGGATGATGATATTCCTTTTTAAGTCATTGATATATATATAGAATTTTTAATATTTAATACTTAATATTTATTGATGTAAAAGACCTAAGGTGATAAAATAAAATATCATTGTTTTTTAATAATGATTCGTTTTTTTGTTATTTAATAACAAGGGCCTTAATGTCAGAGATAATTGATGATAACCCAGATATATCTAATATAAATTTAGATAAAGAAATGCGTCAATCCTATCTTGATTACGCTATGAGTGTTATCGTTTCTAGAGCACTACCTGATGCTAGAGATGGTTTAAAACCAGTCCATAGAAGAATACTTTATGCAATGTATGAAAGTAATTATGAATGGAATAAACCCTACAGAAAATCTGCACGTGTAGTAGGGGAGGTTATTGGTAAATATCATCCGCATGGGGATCAAAGTATTTATGATGCCCTAGTTAGAATGGCTCAACCTTTTTCAATGCACCTTCCTCTTGTTCAAGGACAAGGGAATTTTGGATCTGTTGATGGCGACCCGCCTGCTGCTATGAGATATACAGAAGTTCGTATGGAGAAAGTAAGTCAGCATTTACTTGAGGATCTAGATAAAGGCACGGTTGATTTTCAAGACAATTACGATAATTCTGAGTCAGAACCAATTGTTCTTCCCGCTGAATACCCCAATCTCTTGGTAAATGGCGCTGGAGGAATAGCTGTTGGAATGGCTACAAATATCCCGCCTCATAACCTTGGTGAGGTAACAGATGCATGTTTAATGCTTTTAGAAAAACCCGAAACATCCATTGATGAATTAATAAATATTATACCTGGACCTGATTTCCCTACAGGCGGTATTATTTTAGGACACTCAGGTTCAAGAAGTGCTTATAATACTGGTAAAGGATCTATTATTATAAGAGGAAAGGTCTCTATTGAAGAGCTCCCAAAAGATAAAGAAGCAATTATTATTACAGAAATTCCTTATCAATTAAACAAGGTATCATTAATTGAAAAAATTGCTGAGCTTGTTAGGGAAAAAGTAATTGATGGAATCACTGATCTAAGAGATGAAAGCGATCGTAATGGCATGAGAATTTATATCGAGTTAAGAAGAGATGCTGTTGCTGAAATTATATTAAATCAACTCTACCGATATACTCAATTACAAACATCTTTTGGGGCTAATACAGTTGCTCTCGATAGAGGTAATCCAAAGACCTTAAATTTAAAAGAGTTACTTGAATGTTTTCTTGATTTCCGTGAAGAAATTGTAACCAGAAGAATAAAATTTCTTTTGAATAAAGCAAGAGACAGGGCTCATATCCTTGTTGGTCTTGCAATTGCAGTTTCAAATATTGATGAAATAATAAAACTTATTAGAGCCTCTAAAAGCCCTTCAGAAGCAAAAGAAGAGCTTATGAGCAAAGAGTGGCCTGCGAAAGAAGTTCAGCCTCTTATAGAGCTTATTGATGATCCTAGGCATGGTATTTCAAAAAAAGGATTTTGCACTTTCTCAGAAGAACAGGCTAAAGCAATTTTAGAATTAAGACTTCAAAGGCTAACTGCTATAGGTAAAGAAGATATTGAGGCTGAATTAGATGGACTAAAGAAGGATATTGAGGGCTATCTTCTTACTTTAAAAAGTAAGGATAGAGTAATTGATATTATCAAAAAGGAATTAATTGAGATTAAAAATAATTTCTCTATCCCAAGACGAACAGAGATTATTGAATATGTTGATGATGTTCAAGATGAAGATCTTATCAAAAAAGAAGAAATGGCAGTTACTGTTAGCCATACTGGTTATATAAAAAGGGTTCCACTTTCTACTTATCGATCACAAAATAGAGGCGGAAAAGGTAGATCTGGAATGCAAACTAAAGATGAGGACTTTGTTACTAATATATTTGTAGCAAACACACACCAGCCAATATTATTCTTTTCTTCAACGGGAATGGTATATCGACTTAAAACCTATTTATTACCCGTATCAAGCCCTCAAGCTAAAGGAAAAGCGTTAATTAATCTTCTTCCTTTAGAAAAAGATGAGGTAATTACAACAATTATGCCACTTCCTGCTGATGAAACTGAATGGGAGGATTTATATGTAATGTTTGTTACATCATCGGGTGGTATTAGAAGAAATAATTTATCTGATTTTTCTAGAATTAATAAGAATGGAAAAATTGCAATGAAGCCTGCTGATGATGAAACTATAATATCTGTTCAAACATGTACTGATGATAATGATATTTTATTAGCAACTAAAAAGGGTCAGTGCATTAGATTCTCAGTTGATAAAGTAAGAGTTTTTGCATCTAGATCCTCAACGGGTGTAAGAGGTATAAAATTAGATAAAAATGACAGTGTTATTGGAATGACTATCCTTAATCATGTTGAAGGCTCTAATGATGAGTTTCGAGCATATTTAAAAGCTGCTTCTATTATGAGAAGGGCTAAAGATGAAGAAGAAGAAACTTCTATTGATGATGATTCTGGAATAGATATTGAGTTATCAACAGAGAGATATGCTGAATTAGCCGCAAAAGAAGAGGTAATTCTTACTGTAGCATCTAATGGTCAAGGCAAAAGGACCTCCTCTTATGAATACAGGCTTACCAACAGAGGTGGAAAGGGTGTTATTAGTATTATGCTTGCTAAGTCAAATGCTGATGTAGTTTCATCTTTTCCTGTAGATCAAAGCGATCAAATTATGCTCATAGATGATAATGGCCAGTTAATTCGATGTCCCGTTTCAGATATTCGAATTATGGGAAGGAATACCCAAGGTGTTAAAATATTTAATATTGATGAAAAATCTTCTGTTGTTAGCGTTGAAAGAGTTGTAGAACAGGATGAAGACGGGGAGGACGAAATATGACATTAGCCGTTTATCCAGGTTCATTTGATCCATTTACGCTTGGACATAGGGATATTTTGTTAAGAAGTTTAAAGATTTTTGATCAGGTTGTTATTGCTGTAGGTGTAAATCAAAATAAAAAGACTTTATTTACAGCTGAAGAACGTGTTGAAATGATCGAAAAAGAAGTAAATGATATTAAACTTGATAAGAATAATGTTGTTAAGGTTGAATGTTTTGAAGGCTTGATAGTTGATTTAGCATCAAAACATAAAGCAAAATCATTAATTAAAGGGGTTCGAGGACCTGTTGATTATGATTATGAGGCACAAATGGCCGGTATGAATACTGTAATGTGTCCTGATCTCGAAACTATTTTCCTAATGTCAAAGCCTGAGTTTAGCTTTATTCATTCTTCGCTAGTTAAACAGATATCCCTAATGGGCGGAGACGTAACTGGTTTTGTAAGTGAAAGTATAAAAAATCAATTAAAAACAAAGTCTTAAAGATGAAAATTAATATATTATTTTATTTATTTATAAGTTTATTTATTTACAATGGAGTTGTTATGGCAGATTCAAAAGATCAAAATTTAGTTACTATGGTTATTACGCAAAACGAGAAGGTAACAGATCCTAATGAGACAGCTCCTCAGCAAGAAGTTATTTTAGAGCTTTTTCCAGATATTGCTCCGCAACATGTTAAACAAATAAAAACTCTTATAAGCGAAAAGTTCTATGATGGGATTATCTTTCATAGAGTAATAACTGGATTTATGGCTCAAACAGGAGATCCAACAGGTACCGGTATGGGCGGATCAGACCTTCCTGATATTAGAGCTGAGTTTACCCCAACCCCTTTTGAGCGGGGTACATTAGGAATGGCTCGCTCACAACACCCAGATAGTGCAAACTCTCAATTTTTTATATGCTTTCAAGAGGCCTCTTTTTTAAATAATCAATATACTGTATTTGGAAGGGTTATTGAGGGGATGGAGTTTGTGGATACTATAGTTAAAGGTGAGCCACCTGAATTTCCCGATAAGATTATTTCTATGACTCTGTCGGACTAAAGAAAAACTATTTATGAATCTTTCAGATTTTGATTTTAAATTACCTGAGAATCTAATTGCTCTAAATCCATTAAAACCAAGAGATTCATCAAAGCTCTTAAGAGTTAACAGTTTGGGCGACTTTCAGGATAGTGTATTTAGAAATATTACAGAGTATTTATCTGAGGGCGATCTTTTGGTTGTTAATGATACTAGGGTAATGCCTTCGCTCATTGAAGGCTTTAAGATGAATGTAAAAAAAGAGCTAACAAAAATATCTTTTACATTTTTTGAAAATCTTCAAAATGGACAATGGAAAGCCTTAGCAAAACCTGCAAAAAAAATTAATGTTAATGATTTAATTTTTTTTAAAGACAAAAATGGAGAAATATATAATCTTTTTGCTCAGATAATTAATAAGAATAATGGCGAGGTTACTTTTGATTTTGCCGATGATCATGATAAATTTATTCAAGTTTTACTAAATGATGCAAGGGTAATGCTTCCGCCTTATATTACCTCTAAAAGAGATATGAAAGCGAGTGATAATAATGACTATCAGACTATATTTAGCAAAAAGGATGGCTCAATTGCTGCTCCAACCGCAGGTTTGCATTTCACAGAAGATCTTATAAAAAAGATAAATAAAAAAGGCATTAATTTTGAAAGAATAACACTAAATATTAACTTAGGAACATTTTCACCACTTAGAAATGAAAATGTAAAAGAGAATAATCTTCATAGTGAGCATTGTTATATTTCTGAACAAACTGTGAAAAAATTAAATGAGGTTAAAGCCGATAAAAAACAAAGGATAATCTCTGTTGGAACAACTGCCCTAAGATGCCTAGAAACCTCTTACAATGGAAATGAATTTGAACCAATAAATTCTAAAACAAATAAATTTATTTATCCAGGTATTGAGATTAATTCTATTGACGCATTAATTACAAATTTTCATCTTCCAAAATCATCACTTTTCATCCTTATTTGCGCACTAATGGGAACTCAAAATATGCTTAATGCTTATAATTACGCAATAAAAAATAAATATAGATTTTATTCCTATGGTGACGCTTGCTTATTAGAGAAAAGGGTATGAATAAATTTAAATTTTCATTAAGTAAAACAGACAATAAGGCTAGGGCAGGTCTAATTCAAACCTCTCTTGGTGAAATTAAAACCCCTGCTTTTATGCCAGTAGCTACTCAAGGCGTAGTTAAATCAACTCCAATTAATATAATAGAAGAAATTAATTATGATATGATTTTAAGCAATACATACCATATTCTTTTGAGACCTGGTCTTGAGATATTAAAAGAATTTGGGAATTTATCAAAATTTATGGACTGGAATAAACCAATTTTAACTGACTCTGGTGGTTTTCAGGTTATGTCATTATCTAAATTAAGAAAAATAGATAAAGATGGTGTTACATTTCAATCACATATAGATGGTTCTTCCCATCGCCTAACTCCCGAAAATGTAGTTGATATTCAAAATATAATAGGATCAAATATTCAAATGGTACTTGATGAGTGCACTCCTTACCCTTCATCTTATGAAGATGCTAAAAAATCAATGTTATTGTCTCTGGACTGGGCGGAGAGGGCTAGAAAAACATTTCTAAACACTTCAAATAGGTCTGACTCACAATTTGGTATCATTCAGGGAAGTACTTATGAAGATTTAAGAATTAAATCAGCATTAGAGACAATCAATATTGATTTTGAAGGTTATGCAGTTGGTGGTTTAGCTGTAGGTGAGGGGCATAAGGAAATGATAAAGGTATTAGAGTATACTTTACCCGTGCTTCCAATAGATAAGGTTAGGTATTTAATGGGTGTAGGAAAACCTGAAAATATTATTGAATCAATATCTGAAGGTATTGATATTTTTGATTGTGTGATTCCAACTCGTGAAGGTAGACATGGTCACGCATACTGCAATACAGGAACCCTCAATCTAAAAAATAAAATATATGAAAATGATAATTCTCCTCTTGATGAAGAGTCTAGCTTTAATATCTCTAGAAGGTTTTCAAAAGGTTATATCCATCATTTAATTAAAAGCAAGGAACCATTGGGGGGTATGATTATTTCTTGGCACAATCTAAATTATTACAAAAAATTTATGGAAGACATTAGGCTGGCTATTATGGAAGAAAAATTTAACGAATTTAAAGAAAATTTTTACTTAAGAAGAAGTTCTGATTCTAAAGTCTGATTACTTTCTTCAGAATTATTTTCTTCAACTTCAACAATAGAGGTAATTGGCTCTTCAACTTCTTCATCAGTTTTTACAGCTTCTACACAATCATTAGATTCTATTCCTGCTGCTGCGCATACAAGCTTTCCTGCAACATCAGGTGTTTCTTTAGGTTTTAAAATATAAATTTTATCACTGATTTTTTCAACAGTTGAGCATGAGCCAAAAAACAAGACCATTAAAATAATAATACTAGTTTTAAACTTCAATTTAAATACCCCTTTATTTAAATTAACATAAAATATTAATAACACTACAAATTTAAAAAACTTATATTAAGAATTTATTATTTATTATATTTTTGAATTGATTTGCTTAACCGAATTGATTACAAGAACAATTATATCTTGGAGATATGGGCCCTTAGCTCAGTTGGTAGAGCAGCTGACTTTTAATCAGCTTGTCGCAGGTTCGACCCCTGCAGGGCTCACCAAGGTATAAAATTAGAAAACTCCCGATATTAACCATTCACCATTATTATTTATAAATAAATAAGATGCTCTTCCGGAAAAAATCAATGAATCATCACTCTTATCTCTTTGAGTATATTTTGCTACCAACAGATAGGTATCTTCTCGCATTTTAAGTATTGATTGATCCTCAATTGATGTGTTTATTTCGGAATAATCCCTGCCCATTTCAACAAATTTCGATTGAGGAGCTGCTTTTATGAGGTTTTGATAAATACTTGTTATATCTTTTTCATTTTTTGCAATCTGTACTTCACTTACAAAACCCTTAAAAAGAGCTGGATAAGAAAATAATTTAGCTAAGCTATTCATATCATTTTCAAATAAATATTCATAATATTTGTTATGCTTATCTTTTATTTTTTTAATATCTGCTTCATTTGAATATACACTTCCAGTAATAATTACGGCGATAACCAAACCACATAATACTTTCTTCATTTTATTTCCTCCTGCTAACAAAATACTAACATTTAATAAGGATAAAAAAATGACATTAAAAATCCAGTTAATAAGCCGATAGATATAAAGAAAATAAGATCATAATCCTTATTAAAAGATTTATATAAAATAAATCCTAATAATGACGCCGCTGTTAATTCTTTATAATTTAATAAAAAACCAATAATAGAGTCAAAAAAAGGCAATACTAGATCTAAAATTAAAATTGCAATAGAGCATATTAAAATTATAAAAATAAATAAAGTCGTTCTCTGTTTAATATTTTTCATTTTTTTACTCCTACTGAGATAATACTAGCACTAATTCCAAAAACCAAAAGCTCAATGATTTGCATTATTATTTAAGTAAAGTAATCTATTGATATTATCTAAAAAATAAGGAGAAGGATATGCTAATAGCAGTTAGAGCAGAAGTTGAAAATGTTAGTCATTGGAGAAAACAGTTTAAAACACATGATGAATTATTTAAGAGCCAGGGTGTTACAGTTGTCTATATGGGTGCATCAGAAAATAATAAAGTGATATCAGTTTTTAATACAGATAACCCTGATGAATTTATTAGGATTTTCAATGATCCTTCAACTTCAGAGGCTATGGCAAATGATAAAATTACTGGTGGAGTTGAATTGTATGTATTGGACGAAACATATAATCTTTAAAATGATGATTATTTAAAATAAATAATGGATAATAAAAAATTTTTAAAGGTGAATAAGAATTATGACATCTGATTTATCGGGAATAATTAAAGAAAAAACTCATTTTTTTCAAATCAGAGTTTTTTATGAGGACACTGATTTTACTGGCATAGTTTATCATGCAAATTATTTAAAATTTGCCGAGAGGGGAAGAACAAATTTTCTAAGATTATTAGGTATAAATCATTCAGATTTAATTAGCGCTAATGAACCGAAATATTTTATTGTTTATAAAATGAATTCAAAATTTTTAGGAACCTCAACTATAGATGATATATTAGAGGTTAGATCGATTTTTAAAAGTATTGAGGGTGTAAGGCTTAAGATTGATCAGGATATTTTTAAAGGTGAGAAAAAACTTTTTTCTACAAATATAGAGTTTGCGCTATTAGATAAAAATACAAAGCCCATAAAATTTCCCGATGATATGAAATTAAAAATTAAAGAATATCTCAACTAAAACATGCAAGTCGATATTTATAAGGATAAGAATTTATGCCAAAACAAAAATTCAGTGATTTAGACAAGGTTGTAACAATTCAATGTAAAGAACATGATGAGTTTCAAATGACTGCTCGAAATCATATAGGCGAGAACGAAGAAGAGATTGCTTATGGTTGTCCAGATTGTTGTGGTTTTATAGAAGGGGTTCACTTACACCGAAAAAGTGTGGCTTGGAATTTTAAAGATGGTAAAACTCCGTCAGACGCATAAATCTTATTTTTAAAGTAGCCAATTTAATTGTTATAATGCTTTATTTGCTTTGTTCAGGAGGAGGTGAATTCATATAGTCCTTATAATAAGTCATCATTCCATTCTCTACTCTATAAAGTCCACAACCCTCAATATCACCAGATGGTGTTTTAGCCACCCATTGTGCCCAGGCTATATTTCCGCCACCATCTATATCTCTTGCTGTAAATACCATACCTCTTGAACGCATCTCCTCATTCATCTTCTTCATAAATCCTAATATTTCATTTTTACCAATAAATGTACCGTATATAGGATCCTCAAAAACTGCATCCTCAGAAAAGAGATCAACTAATTTTGTATAATCACCCTTATCTTGAATATCCCAGAATTTCTTTATTACTTCTTTAGCACTTTTCATATTTGACCTCTAAATGTCTTATCAATTTTTTAAATTAGCTTTTTTTTGAGTGATTTGCATTATTTTTTAAGTTAGTTATAAGTTATTTAAAAATAAACTAAAGGATAACATATGTTTAATGGATTTGTATTGTTTCTAGGTTCGGTAGGTTTAGTTTTACTATGGAATTTAGCCATGTATATAAATCCAAATTTTAACAATGAAATAAAGAAAGAAAGTAAAAAAATTTGGAATTTTAGTTTTGGTGGAAAGTTATTTTTAATTGGCAGTTCTTTCTTTGTAATCTTAATTTTTGGTTTAGCAATTGATTTTATAATTAGATTTGTTTTGTCTATTTTTTAAATTATTGGTTTAAATTAAAAAGAGTCAAAATAATTAGAAAATCAATATTAAAAGCCTATGAATTTAGCTACCTCTGAAACAGGTCTTCTATTAGAAACTACTTTATTGGCAGGAAAACTATCATCGGGATACCCCATGGCTACACAAATCATTATAATCTCATTATCAGGGATTTTTGCATAACGCCTCACAACAGGAGATTGCATAATCCCTTGGCTATTGATTACCGCACCTAAACCTCTTGACCACCCAGCATTTACAAGGCCATTAACAACGGCTCCGCAATCAAATTTTGAAATGTCATCATCTTTTAAAATACTATCAAATGTAACAACTACAGCCACAGGAGCATCAAATTGTCTAAAACCTCTTAAAACCCAATCATTTCTTAATTCTTTATCATCTCTTTGTATTCCCATTTCTTTAAAAAGTTGAATTGCAACCTCTATCTGTCTTTCCCTATGAACACCCTCATAGCCGTTTGGTGATTTTATTTCTCTAGAAGGAGGTATTCCTGCAATATTTTTTTCAGTATTTTCTTTTCTTATATTATCCAGAGCTTCTCCTGTAATAATATGCAAATGCCATGGTTGTGTATTCATAGATGATGGTGATCTTGTAGCAAGGTCTATTACGTCCTCTAAGACCTCTCTGGAGACTGGTTTAGGTAAAAAACCCCTTGTACTTCTTCTTCCCCTTATTACTTCATCATAATCCATTTTAAACTCCTTTATTCATTTACGAGAATACTTTTTTACATATTCATTCAATATAACATTTACTTAAAAAATGCATCTTAAGTAATTTGCATTCCTTTAAAAGTAGAGTTAGATATAGTTGTATATGGAAAGATCACTATGAAACTAATTATTCTCAATTTACCACGTAATTTTGACGAACAATCTCTTGCATTATTATTTAAAAAAATTGGTGATATAAAATCATGCGATCTTGTTATTGATAAAGAAACTACTATTTCAAAAGGTTTTGGATTTGTTGAAATGGCTCATTCGCATGATGCAGAAAATGCTATTAATCAATTACACGGAAGTAAATTAGGCAATAATAAAATTCGTGTAAAGCAAGCCTCTCAATAGGAGTAGGGTAATATGGATAAAAATTTGTTCGAAAGTTTAGTCATAAATTGCTTAAAACATGGTGACTTTTCTGTAAGTAAAGATGTTTATGAAAGAAAAGAAGAAAATAAAACTTCAGATATTTGCCCTAAGTGCCTGAAAGAAAAAAATAATCGTTTTAAAAACTACTCACCTCTTAAGTGGGTTTAAATCAAAAGGAGATACTAATGGAAACACCATTAATTGATAATATATTTGCATGGTGCCTTATCGTTGTTTTATTGTTACTGAGTTGGTTAATTATTCGCTTATCACTTCTTCTAGATAGTCACCAGGATCAATTAACAGAGACATTAAACAAAATAGAAAAAAATCTTAAGTAAACTTTTTAGAGATTGTAATGCTTCCATATCACCTAAAAGATAAACCAAAAAGCTCCTATGAGGTATTTAGAAATGCTATATTTATGTCTGTAACGTCTGAAGATAAAGATCTAGCTGGTCAATACCTAGAGGTAGCAAAAATCTTAGCTTCAAAATTATCAGAAATTGAAATGAAAAGAGCTGAAAAAGAAGTTAAATCTCTTATGGAAAGACTTGAAGAAGAGGTTGTTTGTAAAATTTGTAATTATCAGACTTTTATTAAAGATTTAACTATGGATAAATGTTTAAAGTGTGACTCATTATTAGATATCACTGAGTAAATAAAGGAGCAAGCATGGAAGAATTAACAAAATTAATAATAAAATGGCATCATGATAGAAATCTTATTGATGGTAGTTCAGACAAGGATCAAGTTTTAAAATTAGCTCAAGAATTAGGAGAATTAAGCGATAGTGTTTGTAAAGGTAAGGATGTAAAAGATGATCTTGGTGATATGATGGTAGTTATGCTTAATATTATGGAAAGGCAGGGTGTAAGTATGAAAGACTGCTTAAAAACAGCCTACAATGATATTAAAGACAGAAAGGGAATGATGGTAGATGGAATATTTGTTAAAGAAGGTGATTCTTAAATTAAAATGAATAAATCTAATTATTATTCCTATAAATCTTCATTATTGGTGGGTGAAGAAAATTCAATTTATGCAAATAAATTAACAAAAAAAGAATTAGAAAGAGCAAGAAAAGAAGTTGAAATTGAGTTAAGAAATAAAAACTTTAAAAACAAGAACTTTTAATGAGTATAAATATAACAGAAGACCCTAAAAACCCCTATGAAGCCTTTAAAAGTGCATTAGTTCTTCATATTACTGCGTTAACAATTAAAGACTCCAATGAGGCACTTTATCTGGCAGAGTCATTTTCTGAAAATCTTACAGAAGAGGAAATACTTAAAGCTAAGCATGAGGTGGATGTTTACCTTGATGAGTTGGATAAAAATGACCCATCTATAAAAAAATCCATTAAAATTGATAATTATCTAACACCTGGTTGGAATGAAGAGCTTAATAATTTAGAAATTTTTGACCTTGATGATGATTAATAATTTTTAAAAACCATAAAAAAACAATAAAACCTTATTTATAATAATTAAAAAAATAACAAAAAATATTATAATAAAAAAAAGAATTCTTGCTAAGAATAAAGTTTTTTTCATTTAATTTATAAGAATAAATTATTAATATAAATGACTATTAGTTATTTTCTGTTGCAACTAATGAAATTTCATCAATAAAACAAGAATAATCTTTCAATTTTAAAACATCATTTGAACAAATTTTATAACCCATTTTTTGTGGCTCGATGATCAAAGGGCTTTGAAAGGTAAGGTGCCTCTTTCCTTTGCAGGTTAGAGTATAATTTATATCTTTCTTATTTTGAAATAATAAGAAATCTTTTTTAAATTTTATATTCTCAATATCTTTAGTATCAAAACATATCCTTTCAGAAGCATATAGTGGTGTTATTGAAATAATAGCTAATGATATTAATAATAAGATATTTAATTTTTTCATTTCTCTCATCTTCCTTTGTTAAATTCTAAAAAACAATGTAATGATTATCTATAACACAAAAATAATTATTCATCATGCTAGATAAAAAAGAAAAAGAACAAGTAGAAACTAGGCATTATATATTTTTAATATTTTTAATACTTTTAAATGTAATGAACTTTGTTGATCGACAGCTCTTAGCAAGTTTTGCAAATTTTATAATTCCAGACCTTTCATTGTCAAATACTCAGTTTGGGATACTAACAGGCTTTGGTTTTTTATTTTTTTACTCGATTATGGGGCTTTTTATGGGAATTTTAGCTGATAAAGTTCATCGTTCAAGGCTTATAGCTATAGGTGTTGCGTTGTGGAGCTGTTTAACAGCATTATCAGGAGCTGCAAGGGGCTTTACAGGACTTTTAATTCCAAGAATGTTTATTGGTGTAGGTGAATCAATTTTAACACCAACTGCTATTTCAATTCTGGGTGATAGATTTCCACAAAGTAAAATGGGTTTTGTAACAGGAGCCTATTATATGGGAATACCAATTGGAGCGGGCCTTAGTTTAATAATAGCAGGCTGGTTAGGACCAATAATTGGTTGGAGAATGTGTTTCTACATATTGGGCACAATTGGTGTTTTCCTAGCTCTAATAATGTTTTTTATCAAAGAAACACCAAGAGCCATCAAAACAGAAAATACAGAATTAAAAAAGATTAACTTTAGAGCCATTAAAGATGATTTAATAAAAGCTTTAAGAAACTCTAAACCCTTAACATTATGTATCTATGGCGGTGTTATTTATCATCTTGTTTTAGGCGCAGCTGTTTATGATCAGGTTTGGTACGTTCAAGAAAGAGGCTTTGATAAAGCTGAAATTGCTCAATATACTGGTTATATTGTTGTTGTTTTTGGAATATTAGGTAATTTATTTGGTGGATTGGGTTCCGATTGGTTTTCAAAGAAATTCAACTTAGGTCGCCCAATGTTTTTATTTTGGGTTATGCTTTTATTACTCCCTCTTAATATACTTGGTAGAATTATTTCACCTGAATCTTATATTTTTTGGATTGCCATGATGGCTGGTTCTTTTCAGCTTGGGTCGGTTTATGGACCAACTTTTGCTACCGTTCAGGAGCTAGCTCCGGCCCATATGAAAGCAACAGTAATAGCTTTTTTTATATTAAATTTAAATATGATAGGGATGTTCATTGGGACAACAGGAACGGGGATTATTTTGGATACTTTAATTTCTTATAATGAAACTGCCGTTAACCCTATTTCAGAACCATACACAAAAACATTGTTATTTTTTACTCTAGTTTCCTCTCTTTCAATTCCAATGTTTTGGTTTGCTGGAAAAGGTATAAAAAAATAACATTACATTAAGGGCGGACTTTTAATATCAGACCAATTTAAATCTATAGGTCCACCATTTGAAATTAATATAAAGGTAACTCCTTCTTTGCCTGGTTTTTCTGGTCCATAAGAATAACCACCATTTACAACACGAATATCACCTTTCTTGTATATTGGCTCATCTTCTCCAAATGACATTTCGCCATTCATTATAAAGTACATGGTGTCGTGTTTATGCCAATGATCAGAAGCGGTATATCCTGGTTCAAAAGTTGTTCGAACAACATAAGGTGACTCATCGCATATAACCTGAACTGGTTGAGTAGGGCGACCATTTTCATCTTCAAAAGGAATAAAAGGAACTTTATCTATATTAGCATTACCAACAGGATTTCCTCTTTCTTTAAGCTCACTAGCTAATTTTTCTGGAACCTCATACAGATCATCCCACATAAGCGGTATATCACCCCCTAGAGCTATTAAATAGAACCTTGACCCTTCACTACCAGCTCCCTCTATTGTCGATTGACCGGCTTTTACCCAACGAATATCTCCTGGAAAAAAAGATCCTTCGCCTTCGCATATGAATTCACCTTCTAAAAATATTTGAACAATATCATATGGATGCCAATGAGATTCAGCAACGTAATTTGGTTTAAGTGAAGCCTCCCATATATATTGATTACCTTCATTGAAAGTTCTTACTTTGGAGGTCTCCCTTCCATGTTTATCTCCAAAAAAATCCCAAGCATATTCGCTTGTTCTAATATGTTTCCAATTCTTCATAATAATTATCCCCTGAATTATTTAAATAATATATTTCTATGGCCTTAGAACTATTCTTCCTGTAATTGACCCTTGTCTTAAATCATCAAGTGTCTGAGTTGCTTCATTCATATTTCGATTTGCAACAGGTATAGGATCAACTTTTCCAGATTTTACTAATTCTAACATTTCTTTAGTTTCTTCTAAGCTACCAACAAAGCTACCGCCTATACTTTTTGCAGATAATGGAAACATAGGAATTGGCATTTGAAAAGCGCCGCCAAAAAGACCAACAACAACAACTTGACCACCTTTTTTTGTTGAATCAAGTGAGTATTGCAATGTTTTTTCTGCACCAACAAAATCAACGCATGCTTTTACACCACCTTTAGTATCTTCAATAAGTTTCATTATGGATAATTCATCAGAGGTATCATATACCTCATCTGCACCTCCACCTTTAGCAGCCTGTAATTTATTAGGATCTATATCTGCTGCTAAAATTTTACAATTAAATAATGACCTTGCAAATTGTAAGCCCATCATTCCAACACCCCCTAAACCCATAATTAAGATATGATCATCATCACTAATATTAACTAATTTTTTAAGTGCACCAAAAGCTGTTAATCCAGAGCACATATATGTTGCTGCTAAACCTGGTCTAATTCCTGTATAATCTAAAACGTATTTTGAGTCAGGAATTAAACAATAATCTGAGAAACCTCCAGGTAATTGAATACCCAATTGTTGAGGTTTATTACAATAATGTTCATCACCAGATTCGCATGTAGAGCAAGATCCGCAACCAATCCAAGGGTAAGCAACTACACTTGATCCTATTTCTAAATCATTAACATCTGAACCGACACTAACAACTTCACCTTCAATTTCATGGCCAAGGACATGGGGTAAATTAAGTGCAGCTCCAACAGGTAATTGATTTCCTCCCCCTAGATCAAAAAAACCATCATGTAAGTGAACGTCAGAATGACAAACCCCACTATGTGTTATTTTCAATAATACCTCTTTTCCTTTAGGGGTAGGTGTTTCTAATTCTATGGTTTTTAATGGTTTACCAAACTCTACAATTGCTTCACTTTTCATTACTCTCTCCCAACTTTATTTATTATTATTAGAATCTAAGGCGTCTTCAGAATAAGCCACTATAGTGGAAACTGTGCTATCACCGGTTACATTAACGACTGTTCTTACCATATCAAGCAGTCTATCAACTCCTAAAATAAGAGCAATACCTTCTGTTGGAAGGCCAACTTGAGCCAAGACCATCGCTAACATAATTAAACCAACACCTGGAACTCCAGCAGTACCAATTGAAGCCATTGTTGCAGTAAGTATAACCATCAGATAATCAAGGGTAGTTAAATCTATATTATATGCATTAGCAATAAAGATTGTTGCAACACCCTGCATAATTGCAGTTCCGTCCATATTAATAGTTGCTCCCAATGGTATAGTAAAAGAGGCTATTTTAGGATTAACGCCAATATCTTGAGTAACGGTTTTTAATGTTACTGGCATTGTTGCATTTGAAGATGACGTTGAAAAAGCAAACAACATTACAGGTCTTAATTTATTGTAAAAATTTAAAGGTTTAATTTTAGTAAAAAAATACAATAAAGATGGGTAAACTACAAAGCCATGGACAAGAAGTACAAAAATAACAAGTAAGAAATATTGAAATAAATTCCCAATAACTCCTACACCCTGGATAGCAAATAAGTTAGCCATTAAGCAAAAAACACCAAATGGTGCCAAATTAATCAAAATAAATACCATTTTCATTACAACATTTGTAACGCTTTCCATTATTTTTATTAATTGAGAATTTGTATCTTTAATTGACCTTAAGGCTACACCAAAAAATATAGAAAAAATGATAATTTGAAGCATTTTACCTTCTGCCATTGCAGCTATTGGATTTGTAGGAAAAATATCAATAATCACAGATTTAAAACCGGGAGGTGAGGGCGCTACATATTCAATTGACGTTGTTAGGTTTAAACCAACCCCTGGTGAAAAAATAATTGCAGCCAATAAACCTAATGAAATTGCTACTGCAGTAGTTAATAAATAAAGGGAAATTGTTTTAAATGCTATTAATGAGAGCTTCTTATCTTTATCAAATGAAGCAACGCCTGTTGAAAGAGAGAAAAAAACGAGAGGAACTACCATTAGTTTTAATGATGAAATAAAAATTGATCCTATAATATCAAACAATCCTCCAACAAAATAAGTGCTAATAAAATCATAATTATTTAACGAAAGAATATTTATAAAAAGGCCAGTTAAAAAACCTAAAATCATTCCAGTGATTATTTTTAAAGTTAAAGACATATTTTAAACTATAACAAATTTTTTTAATTAAAAATAGAATGTTAAATATTGCTGTTTTTAGAGAATCATTAAGTAATTATAAAAAATTTTATAAAGGTGAAAAAATGGATGATTTAAATAGGTCTGCTTTTTATGCAGGAGTGCTAGTAATAATGGCTGTAGCTTTAGCCCTAAATACAGCATTCAGAAGAACGGAAACAAAAAATGCTTTTGGTGTTGATGATGATATCCTTCTAAAAAGATCAAGAGCTTTTGGTAATCTTGTTGAACATGCCCCTTTAATGATAATTCTTTTAATTCTTATGGAATATGGCGGTAGTGAATTTCTTGTTCATATTTTTGGAATAGGTTTTATTCTAAGTCGTATAGCTCATGCATATGGTTTAATTTCTGAAGAAGGATTGGGGCCTGATAATATTCCAAGAATGGTTGGAGCTTTGGGTTCTTGGAGCATAATGATATTAGCTTCTTTAGTTTGTATTTTTTAACAAATAATTGACCGACTCATTATTTCAGGGTTAATTTAATTGAACTATTTGTTTTGGAGGTCATTTATGTCTTTGTCTCGTAATTTATTATTTTGTTTTTCAGTTATTTTCTTAGCTTCATGTGCTCAGCTTGAATCAATTACTGGTTCTGGAGGATCATCTGTAACTAGCGCTGATGTCTCTGCTGATCAAGCTCCTACGCAAGAAGATGTTTTAAATCAATTTAGCGATGTCGCATTTCCTCCTGAAACATATCTTGACTTAACCAAGTCTGTAGTAGTCGGAAGTGATGAAAATTGGTTTGGTCAAATTTATTTTAATTCTGGTTTAGATGCTAATTCTGTTTTTAATTATTTTAAAGAACATATGCCCGATACAGGATGGTTTTTAATTATGGAACAGCAAGGTAATCAAATATTTTTAGTTTATGAAAAAGATTTAAGAACTGCGATTATTAGTATAAGTAGAAAAAGATCTGGTGCTGAAACTATATTAGCCGTCGCCCCAAGAGCTCAGTAAGTTATTTAATGATAATTACTATCTGATCTTCGTTTATAGTATCACCTTCTTCTACAAGTATGCTTTCAACTATACCTGTTATATCTGATATTATCGGTATTTCCATCTTCATAGATTCAAGTATTATTACCTCTTGACCTTCGTTAATTTTATCGCCAATTTCAACACTTATTTTCCATACAATAGCTTGTATCTGAGATTTTATATTCATAATATCACCCTAAAGGAATAGGGGAGGGAACTGAAGAAATTAATTTTTTAGTATAATTATCTCTTGGATTATTAAATAAATCTTTGGTCTCTCGATTTTCTACAATTAAACCATGCTTTAAAACTATAACTCTGTCACATATCGACCTTATAACTGATAAATCATGGCTAACAAAAACAAGAGAAAGTTTATATTTATTCTTAAGGGAGTTAAGAAGGTCTAAAATTTGTGCCTGAATTGATAAATCTAGAGCAGAAACAGGTTCGTCGCATATCAATACTGATGGTTTATTAATTAAGGCCCTAGCTATCCCAACCCTTTGACATTGACCACCTGATAACTCATGGGGATACCTATTAAATAAATCATTTGTGAGACCAACATCTTTCATAATTTGAAAAATTCTTTCTTCCTTTTCCTTTCTTGAGAGTTGTTTATTAAAAATATCAAGAGGTTCTCTAATTATACTTCCTATTGTCATTCTTGGATCTAAACTCCCATAGGGATCCTGGAAGATTATTTGAACTTTTTTTCTAAAATCCTTCATTTCTTTTTTTGAATAATTATCTAAATCTTCACCAAACCAAGAAATTTTTCCTGATGTTTTGATAATAAGATTTAAAATAAGACGGCAAATACTGGATTTACCAGACCCTGACTCACCAACTATTCCAAGAGTTTCTCCAGAAAGTAACTTAAAAGAAACACCATCAACAGCCTTAACAATATTACTAGTTTTAAATAAACCAGCGGAGTCAGAATAATGTAACTTTAAGTTATCTATTATAAGTATTTCTTTATTTTTAATCTTCATTTATCGACCCTCTAACCATGGCGGAATACAAGAGAGTAGGTGCTTAGTATATTCATCTTTAGGGTCTGTCAAAACATCATATGTTAGACCATTTTCAACAATCTTACCGTCTTTCATAACTATAACTCTATCTGAAGTTTCAGCAATAACGCCAATATTATGAGAAATTAAAACAATACTAATATCCATATCATTACGTAAATCATTGAAAATGTTTAATATTTCTGATTGAGTTGTAACATCAAGTGCCGTAGTGGGCTCATCAGCAATTATTAGCTCTGGGCTACACATTAATGATATAGCTATCATAATTCTTTGCTTCATGCCGCCTGATAGCTCATGAGGATATGAATTAACAAGATTTCTTGACTTTGGTAGCTTAACTATTTCCAAAACATCTGATGCTCTTTTTAAAGCTTCACTCTTGGATAAATTATCATGAAAGGTAGCTATTTCAGATAATTGTTCTCCAATTTTCATATGAGGTGTTAGACTGGTCATAGGATCTTGAAAAATAAAACCAATAGATTTACCCAAAAATTCTCTTTTTTTATTTTCAGATGCTGAAATTAGATCAAAACCTTTGAAGATTGCAGAACCATTACAATAACCGTTACTTGATAAAAGCCCGGTAATAGAAAAAAATGTTTGAGTTTTCCCAGACCCGGACTCTCCAACTATACCTAAACATTCACCTTTATTAATAAAAAGGTTGGCATTTTTAACAGCTTGTATCCTACCGTCTGTAGTATCAAAATAAACATTTAAATTATTAACATCTAGTAGCAAATCTTTGTTTTTAATATTCTTTTGGATCGATTGCATCTCTAAGACCATCCCCTATAAAATTCAATGAAGCCAATGTAATAACCATAAATGAGCCTGGAAAAATTAATAGCCACCAAGCAGTTTCCATCTCCCTTGATCCTTCTGAAATTAAAACACCCCATGATGTAAGCGGCTCTTGAACTCCAAGACCTAAAAAAGATAAAAAACTTTCTAAAATAATAACAGATGGAACCATAAGTGTTATGTAGACTATGATTGGTCCAGCTAAATTTGGAATTATATGCTTTATAATAATTAATGAATTTGATTGACCAAGAGCTTTACTTGTTTCAATAAATTCTTTTTCTTTCAGTGATATAGTTTGACCTCTGACAATTCTTGCCATTGTTAACCATTCAACTGCTCCAATAGCAATAAAAAGAAAATAAATATTCCTTCCAAAAACAACCATTAGAATTATAACAAATATTAGATAGGGCATGGCATATAAAATTTCAACAATACGCATCATAAAAATATCTAATTTGCCTCCAAAAAAGCCAGCAATGGTTCCATAAATAACACCTATAAAAACACTTACAAATGTTGCTATTAAGCCAATAGATAAGCTTAACCTTCCGCCATGAAGAATTCTCACAAGAAGATCTCTGCCATTACCATCTGTTCCTAGATAATGACCCGTTTTAAAGCTTGGGGGCTGGTAAATTGAGCCCCAGTCAGTATCACTAAAGTCATATTGAAGAAAAAAAGGTCCAAAAATAGAAACGGTTGCTATAATTATTAATGTAATCAAAGATATAACGGCTGCTTTATTCAGAAATAGTCTTCTTATTGCATCTACCCATAAAGACCTGCCTTTAATAATTGTTAGCTCCTCTATAGCTTCTATATTACGTTGTTTATTTATCATAAAACCTAAACCTTTACCCTTGGATCTAGATAAGCTCTTAGAATATCAGTTATAAGAATTAAAATAATTAAAAGGGATGCATATAAAATCATTACACCACTGACTAATGTATAATCTCGCTGAAGAGCGCCAACAACAAAATATCTTCCGATACCTGGTAAACCAAAAATTTGCTCCACAATTATTGAACCTGTCATTAAACCTGCTGAAGCAGGGGCCAGATACTCAATAATTGGCAATATAGAGGCTCTAATTACATGTTTTCTAATAATATATGATGATTTAAGACCTTTGGATTTTGCTGTTCTTATAAAATTAGAGTTAAGGACTTCAATAGTGCTTGCTCTCATCATTCTAGATATAACAGCAATTTGAGGCAAAGATAACGCTATAATTGGAAGAATTAAATTTAATACATTGCCTCCGTTCCATCCCGATGTAGGCAGAAGGCCTAAATAAAGGCCGAAAAACAATGATAAAATTGGCGCCATAACAAAGCTTGGAACACATATACCGACAAGAGAAACTCCCATTATGGTATAATCAAAATATGTATTCTTTTTAATTGCTGCAATTATTCCTAAAATAGAACCCAAAAATAATGATATAATAATAGATGACAAACCTAATGTAGCGCTTACAGGCAAACCACTTATAATTAGTTCTTTAACTGTAAAGTCCTTATATTTAAAAGAGGGGCCAAAATCACCAACACTTAAATTCTTAATATAAATAAAAAATTGTTCGTAGATAGGTTTATTTAGGTTATATGCTTCTTGAATATTTCTCTCAATCTCTGGAGGTAATGCTCTCTCATTTGTAAATGGTCCGCCTGGTGCAATTCTCATCATAATAAAGCCGAAAGCAATTATTATCAAAAGAGTGGGGATAGCTATAATTAATCTTTTTGTAATAAATTTAATCATATTTATGCGCATAATATATATTATGTATAAGTAATAAAGTTGATTTTATAATAATATCTCAAAGTTAAGGTTATCATAAGCAGGCTGAATGTTATTGGGCAATAAATTTTTTAATTTATTGTAATCAAGATCTATATGAAGATTAGTTAATATTCCTTTATCGGTATTGAGATCTTTGATCCAACCAAGAGTTTTGTTTAAATGAGCGTGAGTTGGATGAGGATCGTGTCTTAATGCGTCTACAATCCAATAGTCTAAATTTTTCAGTAACGGAAAAGATTCATCATAAAAATCAACAACATCACTTGAATAAGCAATATTATTAAATTTAAAACCTAATGAATCAATTTTTCCATGTTTCTGGAGGAATGGCATAAACTCAATTTCTCCACCTGGACCATTAATTGTAAAGGTTTCAAAGGGTTTAATTGTATTTTTTTCTAAAATTGCTGGATAAACTTTATCTTCGAAAGTATTAAAACAATAGCTAAATCTAGGTATCAATCTTGATGCTGTCTGTTCATCTAAGTAAACCTGAACCCTTTTACGTTTTCTTAAGGCGAAGACCCTTAAATCATCTATTCCTCCGCATTGATCTGCATGGTCATGAGTATATAAAACAGCATCCATACTATTTACATTTGCTTTTAAGAGTTGATTACGAATATCTGGCGATGTGTCAATAAGGACTGTTGTAACTTCGTTTTCAACATTAAATTTTTGAACCAGTAAAGAGCAGCGTGAGCGAAGGTTTTTAATTTCATTTGGATCGCAGTCACCCCAATCACCATCAATTCTAGGAACTCCACCCGAAGATCCACATCCTAAAATAGTAACCAAAAGTTTTTCTACCATAATTATATTACAACCTATTGGCTTTGTTGAATATTTTGAAAAAATTATCAGTTGTCATAGCAAAAAACTCATTTTCATCTTTTCTATAAAAATCAGCTAAATATTTTGCTGTATGGAGAACATGAGATGGCTCATTTCTTTTACCTCGCATAGGTTCTGGCGATAAATAAGGTGAGTCTGTTTCGACAATTATTCTATCTAAAGGAATTTTTTTTATGGTTTCTCTCAATTCAGATGCATTTTTGAATGTAACAATACCAGATAAAGATATGTAAAAACCAAGATCAATAACTCTTTTTGCTAAATCCTCTCCGGCTGTAAAACAATGAATTATACCAGGAAAAGAGCCATTTTTGTATTCCGATTCAAGTATTTCACAGGTTTTTTCATCTGCATCTCTTGTATGAATAATCAGTGGAAGTTGCGTCTCTCTTGAGACGTTTATATGTTTAATAAAGCTATCAATTTGATCTTCTTTTAAAGAATTTTCATAGTAAAAATCAAGACCGGTCTCGCCTATTCCAATAACATTTGGATTAGAGGCCATTTCAATTAAGTAGTCTTCTTTTAAATTATTCTGGATTTTTGCTGAATGAGGATGAACACCAACTGTGCAGTAAATATTCTGATAGCTTTCAGAAATTTTAATAATTCTATCAATTTCTTCTAATTCAGTTGAAATTGATACCATAATACGAACATTAGAGTCTTTTGCCCTCTGAATGACAGAATCAAAGTCTTCTTCAAAATCTTTGAAGTTTAAATGACAATGACTATCTACTAAATATGATGATTCTATTTCCATTATAGACAGTTATGCCTTTAGATTTTAGAATAAGCAAGTTCTTGCTCTATATAAAAAGGATTAATTATTTATGATAAAAATTAAAGTTGTTTCAGATACTATTTGTCCGTGGTGCTATATTGGAAAAAGGAACTTTGATAAAGCATTAAGCCTTGTTCCAGATGTAGACGTAAAGTTTATATATTCAACATTTCAATTAAACCCAGATTTTCCAAAAGAAGGTGTTAATAGAAGAGAATATATATCAAGAAAATTTAATAATGATCATTATAGCAGTATGAAAGAAAGAATTAAAAGTGAAGCACTAAAATCAGGAATATCAATTATAAACAGTAATTTAGATATAATTCCTAATACATTTAATAGCCATCGTTTAATCTATTGGTCAAAAGAAGAAAATTGTCACTTAGAAACTGTTGAGATGATTTTTAAGTCTTACTTCGAAGAGTCAAAAGATATTGGAGATATTAATGTTTTACTAGATATTGCAAAGAAAGTTGGCATGGATGACAAAAAAATAAGAAATAAATTCGAAAATGATGATGACAGTTCTACTATTATTAACGAGGAGCAAAGTAATAGAGAAAATGGTGTAATGGGAGTTCCCGCTTATATAATTGATGATGGAATCACTCTAACTGGGTCACAACCAGTTGATTCAATTGTTAAACTATTACGGCATTTAAATAAAAATTAAGATTTCATTGATATAATATCTTTTAAATCTAGTACTGTAGACTTAATATTATCTATTATAGAAGTCTCTTTTTTCTTAAATTTAACGAATATTCTCTCATCTGGGCGAATACTAAAATTACCTTTGTGATAAGTAATATATGAGATTAAATCCTCAGGATTTGAAAATTTATTGTTTCTAAATTTTATTGAGTATCCTTTTTCTCCGCAATCAATTTTTTCAATATTAACAGTCTTACAAAGAGCTTTTAATTCTATTGTGTCTATTAATGTTTCAACTTCACTAGGTAATTTACCAAATCTATCAATTAATTCTGCAGCTATTTGATTTGTTTCATTTTCATCAGTAATTAGAGATAGCCGTTTATAAATTTCCATTCGTGAGGTTAAATCAGGGATATAATCATCAGGTATTAATACAGCCAATGGGAGAGAAATCTTTGGTGACCATTGTTTATCAGAGTTTTGGATACTATTATTTCTTAAATCCTCAATAGTTTCCTCAAGCATATTCTGATATAGCTCTATTCCAACTTCCTTAATTTGACCTGATTGCTCTTCCCCTAAAAGATTACCTGATCCTCTAATTTCAAGATCATAGCTGGCAAGATTAAAGCCAGCACCTAGAGAATCAAGGGATTGAAGTACCTCTAGTCTTTTTTTAGCTTTTTCACCTAAGATTTTTTTATCTTTATAAGTCAAATAGGCATAAGCCTTAACTTTTGAACGCCCTACTCTTCCACGAATTTGATAAAGTTGAGATAATCCAAAGATATCCGCTCTATGAACAATAAGAGTATTTGCATTAGGAATATCCAAACCTGACTCAATTATTGTCGTAGATAGAAGAACATCATAATTACCAGAGTAAAAATCATTAATCCTATCTTCAATTTGTTTAGACGGCATTTGACCATGAACTGTTATAAAATTAACTTCTGGAATAGTATCTCTTATAAAAGCCTCTATATCATCAATATCAGCAATCCTAGGGACAACATAAAAGGTTTGACCACCTCTATGTCTTTCTCGAAGTATAGACTCTCTTATTACTAATGGATCATTAGGAAAAACATATGTTTCAATCGCCCTTCTATCTACAGGAGGTGAAGCAATGATCGATAAATCTCTAACACCAGTCATTGCTAGCTGAAGTGTTCTAGGAATTGGTGTCGCGGTTAAAGTTAATATATGTATATTACTTTTTAATTTTTTAATTTTTTCTTTATGCTTAACACCAAAGTGTTGTTCTTCATCAATAATTAGTAAACCAAGATCATTAAATTCTATTTTATCCCCCAATAACGAATGCGTACCAATAACAATATCTGATGAACCTGAATTAATTTTTTTTATCACGTCATCTTTTTTAGAAGTTAATCGTGATAATTCGCTTATATTAACAGGAAAGCCTCTAAACCTACTTTTAAAAGTTTCATAATGCTGCCTAGCAAGAAGAGTTGTTGGTGCAAGAATAGCTACTTGCTTTCCAGACATAGCCGTCAAGAAGGATGCTCTTAATGCAACCTCTGTTTTTCCAAAGCCAACATCTCCGCATATAAGCCTATCCATTGGTTGGCCTTTTTCTAAGTCATTGATAACTGAATGAATTGCATTAAATTGATCGTTAGTTTCTTCAAAAGGAAATCTAGAACAAAATTCTTCATAAAAATCTTCAGGTACATTTATAATTTCAGCAGAGGATATCTGACGTTTAGCTGCAACAGCCATTAATTCTTCAGCCAAAAATTTAATACGTTTTTTAAGTTTTTCTTTTCTTGATCCCCATGAAATACCGCCAAGTTTATCGAGTGACTCTTCCGATATATCTGATCCATACCGAGATAGAACATCAATATTTTCTACTGGAAGATATAATTTATCATCATTTGCATATTTTAATAATAGACATTCATGTTTTGCATTATTTATATCTAGGGTAACTAAACTTTGAAATTTACCAATACCATGTTCGATATGAACAACAGCATCTCCTGGCATAATACTTGAAACTTCTCTCAAGAAATTTTCAGCTTTCCTAATAACTCTTGGCCTATAAAATTTTTCACCAAAAATATCTTGTTCCGAAATAAACGCATATTTTTCTATTAGAAAGCCTGAGTTTAAATTCAAAATAATCGTATATACTGAAGAATTAAGATTACTTGAATCAAACTCATCTTGTTTAAGTAAAGTAGTATTGATATTATAATTACTTAATATTTTTTTTATCCTATCCTCTGAGCCACTACTAGAGCATGCAATAATTATTACTTTATTATCCGAGAGGTAATTCTCTATATCGTTCTTTAAACTTTGATAGCTATCGGAGTTGAATTTCTTGCTTTCTTTTCCAAAATATTTGTTTGATATTTTTCCATTAAAATTAATTCCAGATGGTTTTTTAAATGGGCTAATTTCTAAAGTATGATTTTTAGATAAGTTTTCTAAAAAGGTTTCTTTATCTTGATATAATTGATTTGGTTTAAGTGAAAAATACTTATTTTCTGTCTTTGACAACTTATTATTATCGTATTCATTTCTAGAAACATAATGATCATTAACAGTATCTAAAAAATTTTTTAAAGAGTCTTTGTATGATGAATCCAATATAATAATTGGATTTTTTAGATAATCAAAAATAGTATCAGTTTGATTATAAAAAAATGGTATCCAATGCTCCATTCCCGGATAAGTAATTCCCTCTGAAACATTATCATAAAGTTTAACTTTTTCTTTTTGAGCTCCAAAGGTTTGATTGAAGTTTTTTCTAAAATTTTCAATAGTTGAATCGTTTAAGGAGACTTCTGCAGATGGAAAAATTTTAATATCCTTAATCACACCAACTGATCTTTGAGAGATTAAATCAAAACTCTTTATTGATTCGATTGTACTACCAAAAAGATCTAGCCTAATGGGAAGGTTTAGAGGAGAATAAAAATCAATAATACCTCCTCGTATTGAAAATTCTCCAAACTCTCTAACAGTTCCAACCTTTGAGTAACCATTATTAATAAAAAATAATAAGAGTTCATCAACATTAATTACCTGTCCAGGTTTTAAATTTATTGATTTATTTTTAATCTCGTCAATAGGTAGAGTTCTCTGACAAGAAGATTGAATTGTTGATAAAACAATTTTTCTATCTCTCTTATTGTTCGCTAAGGTTGAAAGGGTCTCTAAACGATTTGATGTGATTGTTTTATTTGGTGAAATTCTATCGTAAGGAACACAGTCCCATTGAGGAAAAAATAAAGTATTACTTTTTAAGAAAAACTCCATAGTGTCTTTGATTTGTTGAAAACGCTTTAAATCTCTAGTAATTATAAGAAAGTCTCTATCTAAATTCGAAAATAAATTTTCAAAAATAAGAGATTCAGATCCTTCTGGAATTTCATTTAATTCTTTAACATTAATAAAATCATTCAAAGACTCTTTTTGAATTATTTCATTTAGGTAAGTCAATAATTAAATCCCTATGATATTTTTTGGGATATTATTTTTTTAAAAAGACTTTCGAATTCTTTTGGGAACGAATCATCTTCAGTCATAATCCATTTATAAAGGTCTGGGTCAGATAGATTGAGGAACTCTTGGAATTTATTTAGGTCTTCAAGATCCATATCACTAACGTTATTATTAGCAAATTCGCCTAAAATAAGATCCATTTCTTTTGTACCTCTATGCCAAGAACGAAATAAAATTTTTTTTCTAATATTTTCTATGTCATTTATCATAATTTGTACTTTAATAGAGCAATGAGGCCAAAGATTCTAGAGCAATTATTTAAACCTATTGAAACAACAAGAGGTATTGGCCCTCGTTTAAAAATAAGACTTAAGTATTTAATAGGAGAAAATATAGTAGATCTATTATGGCACCTGCCAAATAACATTATAGATCGAAGCTATAATCCAACTATATCTAGGGCAGAAAAAGATAGAATAGTGACTATTAAAGTTACTGTTTTAAAGCACTTTCCTTCTAGAAGAAGAGGATTGCCTTATAGGGTCACCGTTATAGATGAAACAGGCGAAATAGATCTCGTTTGGTTTAATGGTAGAAAGCAATATCTTGAAGACCTTCTACCTATAGGTGGAACTCTTATTGTAAGTGGGAAATTAGAATTTTATAAAAAGAAAAAACAAATTATCCACCCACAACACATTGTTAGTGATGAAAAAAGTCATAATTTACCAAATATTGAAGCAGTTTATGGTTTAACACAAGGTCTCACAAATAAAGTTATATCAAATCATATAAAGAGAGCTATTGATATAGTTCCTGATTTTCCAGAATGGCAAGATAAAGAATTTTTTAAAAAAATGAAGTGGCCATCTTTCTTAGAATCAATAAAAAATGCTCATAACCCTAAGCATGAAGATGATTTAGATCATCAAAATATCTCGAAACAAAGATTAGCTTATGATGAGTTATTGGCAAATCAACTATCTTTAGGGTTACTTGCAAAAAATTTTGAGGCACCAACAGGTCAAAGTATCAAGAAAAGTATAAAACTAATGGATTCATTATATGAAAATATTCCTTTTGAATTAACTAACTCTCAAAAAGTAGCTATTAAAGAAATTTCAGAAGATCTTGAAAGACCAATCAGAATGATAAGGCTTTTACAGGGCGATGTTGGTTCAGGAAAGACGATTGTGGCCCTTGCAGCAATATTTCAAGTGTCAGGTAACGATAAACAATCGGCAATGATGGCTCCTACAGAGTTACTAGCAAGACAACATTATGAAAGTTTAAAAGATTTATGTTTTAAATCTAATATTAATATCGAAATCCTTACAGGGAAAACTAAACGCCTTGAAAGAGAAAGGATTTTAGATGATCTTAAAAAGGGAAAAATTAGTATAGTCATAGGTACGCATGCCCTTTTTCAGGAAAAAGTTATTTTTAATAATTTAGGTTTGGTAATTATTGATGAGCAACATAGATTTGGTGTTCATCAAAGGCTTTCATTAACATCAAAAAATTCTTTAAGCCCTCCAGATATTGTTATTATGAGTGCTACTCCTATACCAAGAACTCTAGAGCTAACAGCCTATGGATCAATGCAAGTATCTCGGTTACTTGATAAGCCAATGGGGAGAAAACCAATTAAAACAATCGCAAAACCATTATCTAAGGTTAATGAGGCAATGCTATCTCTTGAAAGATTAATAAATAAAGGCGAAAAAGCTTATTGGGTATGCCCATTAATAGAAGAATCAGAAAAAATTGATCTTGCTGCTGCAGTTGATCGTTATAACTCTCTTAAGATTATATACAAAGATAAAGTTGCGTTGGTTCACGGTAAAATGTCTGTTGAAGAACGAGAAGAGACAATGAGGGACTTCAAATATGGAAATAAAAGTATTTTAGTTGCAACTACAGTTATTGAGGTTGGAATTGATGTACCGGATGCTACTTTTATAATAATAGAGCATTCAGAGAGATTTGGCCTATCACAACTTCATCAATTACGCGGAAGAGTTGGCAGAAGTGATAAACTTTCCAGTTGCCTTTTGTTATATAAATCCCCTCTTGGTGAAAATGCAAAAAAACGCATTGAGACTTTAAGGCAGACAGATGACGGATTTGTTATAGCCGAAGAAGATTTAATACTTAGAGGGGCTGGAGAAGTTCTTGGCACACGGCAATCGGGTCTTCCTTATTTTAAAATTGCAAACTTAAATACTGATAGAGAGCTATTAGAAATTGCAAGAAATGACGCAAATTATATTATAGAAAGCAACATATTGAACAAAACTGATAGAGGTGAAAATTTAAAAGTCCTTCTACATCTTTTTAATAAAGAAGATGCCTTGAAGTATCTTGATGCTGGTTAAGATTTTTTCTCAGGCATAACCAATCCAGCTGATATAATTAATTTAGCAGCACTTTCCACTGACATATCTAGCTCAATGACCTCTTCCTTTGGAACAAATAATAAAAAACCTGAAGTTGGATTTGGTGTAGTAGGAAGAAATACACATAACAGTTCCTTATCATGATTAGCCTTTATTTCGCCCTTAGCCTCAGTTGTTACAAAAGCAATTGCCCAACAATCTTTTCTTGGGTATTCAAGCATTACAACACGCTGGAAATTATTATCTGATTTTGAGGCAATTGTTTGAAAAATTTGTTTTAAGGCACCATAAATATTTCTAATAATTGGCAATCTATCTACAAGTCTCTCACCATAGTTAATGACGGCATTACCGAAGAAATTTGAAGTTAACGCACCCAGCAATGTTAATATAATAAATGCTGAAATAATTCCAAAACCAGGAATGCTAAAAGGTAAACTACCAAAACTATCAGGAGCAAAAGGTGAAAACCAGCCGTCAACAGACTGAATAAACCATATGGCCACCCAACCAGTAACGGTAATTGGAGCGGCAACAACAATACCAGTTAAAAAATAAGTCCTTATTTTACTAAAAAGACTTGGTTTTAATTTTACTTTTGTTTCTTTAGTGTTTGTCATAATTAGTTTGTATCATAAAATAGCTATATAAAAAACTATTACTAAATAGATTAAAATGATCGATATAAAAAACAAAATAAAAGAGTATTTAGTCAAAAAGAATAATAAATTTAATTCAATTTTTGAAATAAATAAGATGTCCGGTGGGTCGAGTAATGAAATTTGGATTATTAAATATTTAGAAAATAATATTGAAAATAAAATTGTTCTCAGAAGACATCATTCAAGTATTTCTGAAAAAGAAAATTTATACCCCCCTCTTCCATTAACAATAGAGTCTGATGTTATGGTTCAGGCTTATAACCAAAAAATACCAGTCCCTAGAATTATTTATAATATTGATAAAAAACATGCTCTTGGCGAAGGCTTCTTTATGGAGTTTATTGACGGAATTACGCTTGGTAATAAAATTGTCGAAAACTCATCAATAAAATTATTAAAGCCTAATCTAGCAGCTCAGTGTGGTAAAATTTTAGCAAAAATACATTCTATTAGCATTCAAAATATGAAGAATTTAAATACTTCAACAGGAATAGATGAAATAAAAAAATATAAAGATATCTATCAAGATTATTCATTCAATATACCTGTTTTTAACTTAAGCTTTAAGTGGCTAGAAAAAAATATACCGCCCGTCACGAATAAATGTTTAGTTCATGGTGATTATAGAAATGGTAATATTGTTATTTCCCCATCAAAAGGAATAAAATCAATACTCGATTGGGAATTACTTCATTTAGGCGACCGTCACGAGGACTTGGCTTGGATTTGTGTTAATAGCTGGAGATTTGGCAACATTAAGCTACCTGTTGGTGGATTTGGCTTAAGAAATGATTTTTATAAGGCTTATGAGCAATCATCTGGAGAAAAGTTAAATAAAGAATCTTTAAAATTTTGGGAAATTTTAGGAACTCTGAAATGGGGAATAATGTGTTTAAAAATGTACGATGCTTATAAATCGGGATATGACAGAAGCGTTGATAGAGCTGCTATTGGAAGAAGAAGCTCTGAAACTGAAATAGATTTACTAAGATTACTTAATAATGAGGACAGATATGAATAATCCACCATCAAAAGAGGAATTAATTACGTCGATAATAGAATTTATTGAAAATGATATAATTGATGAATTAATTGGTCAAAAGAGATTTCACGCCCATGTTGCAAAAAATTCATTACAAATAGTGTTAAGGCAACTAAAGGTAGAAGAAAAAAATAATCAATCTGAAAAAAGTAGGCTAAAAGAAATTCTTAAGATTGATAAAGATCTCAATGAGATGAATAAAATTCTTTGTCAAAAAATAGACAATGAAGAAATAGATATCAATAACAATGATTTAATTGATCATTTATTTAAAACTACAATGGAAAAGTTAAGCATAGATCAACCAAATTATTCAGCATATTTGGATGAAAAAACTAATTAAGCATCCAGAGCGCCAATTATGGCTATTGAACAAACATTATTCGCTGGTTGACCGCCTAAATTATGGGTAAGACCAATAGATGGATTGCTCAGTTGTCTTGCACCAGCTTTACCTTGTAACTGAAGATACATTTCATAAAGCATTCTCAATCCTGAGGCGCCAATAGGATGACCAAAACATTTTAAACCGCCATCAATCTGACAAGGAACCTTACCATCAGCATCATAGAAACCATCCATAACATCTTTAACTGCATTTCCTTCATCCGAGATAAATAAATCTTCCATAGTGACTAATTCTGTTACAGAGAAGCAGTCATGAACCTCCATCATTGATACTTGCTCTCTAGGCTTTGTAATACCAGCTTCGGCATAAGCTTTTTTTGCTGCAACTCTTACAGTATGGAAGTATGAGCCATCCCAACTATTATGTTGATTTTCAAGACCATTAGAGACAGCTAACTGAAGAGCTTTAACTGATATCAAGTTATCTTTACCTAAACTCTTGGCAATTTCTGGAGTTGTAACAATCGCAGCTGCTGCACCATCAGAAACACCACAACAATCAAAAAGACCGAGCGGTTCCGCTATCATTGGGGCATTTAAAACTTGCTCTTCAGTTACTTCCTTTTGCAGATGAGCTTTTGGATTTTTTGCACCATTTGCATGACTTTTAACTGAAACATGAGCAATAGCCCTTTTAAGATCCTCAGCAGAAACGCCGTGCTTTGCTCTATAAGCAGAAGCAAGTTGTGCAAAATTACCTGGCGCAGAACCAGAAGGACCAATCTGAGGTGTTAATGTTCCATAATTTGTTGGTGATAATCCGCCAAAACCAGTATCTTTTAATTTTTCCATACCAACAGCTATCGCAATATCAGCAGCGCCTGCAGCAACAGCATAAACAGCACCTCTAAATGCTTCTGATCCAGAAGCGCAATAATTTTCGACTCTTGTTACGGCAATATTTGGAAGCCTTAAGGCTATAGACATCGGTGTTCCACCCTTACCGGCTCCAATATCGTCTATATGATGAGAAAACCAAGCTGCATCTAATTGATTAGGTTCAATTCCAGCATCTTCCATGGCTTCAACATATGATTCAACCATTAAATCCTCTGGACTAGCATCCCAACGCTCTCCAAATTTAGAACATCCCATTCCTAATATCGCAACTTTATCTCTAATTCCAGTAGCCATGAATTTCTCCGTATTTATTTAACTAAACTATATTATAAAAAACTTAATTTTTAAACTGGTATTGCTTTCCAAAAATATCTTGTGAAACCTCTTTGCTCATCAACAATTTTAACGCGAAAAACCATTTTAACTTGCATACCAGAATCTATATCACCTTTTTCTATATCGGTAAAATCAACCATAATTCGACCACCCTCCTCAAAGTCAACAACTCCATAATGATTTGGAGGATTAACAGAAAAAGAAAGGTAGTCAGCTGACCATGATAAAATTTTAGCCTTCTTTTCTGCAAATTTATATGGCTCCTGAGTGTTTAATTCAGGACTATTCGGACTAACCGATATAGGTGATGCTGGGTATTGAATAGTTCCTGTTTTGGAACATTTACCTCCAACAAGGCCCATAATTGCATCATTGTGTCGATATAAGGTTGTTAAGGCAGTTTTTCTATCTTGCTCGCCTCTCATTCCTTTCTCCCATTTAACGGTGTCATTGAAAGTTAAGAATTTCATGTAATTATTTTCTTCAACTCCAGTTTCTAAGAGATTTTCAATAGTTTGCTGTGGTTTAAAGTTTTTTATATTATCCGTTGTTTCAAATAATAAGACATCAGACCCACCTCCAAATCCACAAATAAGAATTTTTTCACCAGCTTTTGCTTTTTCTAAAACAGATGCAAACATTAAAAGTGAGTGTGCTGATCCTGTATCGCCAACACTTTGTGCTAAATTACTAACAACATTTTCTGGATTAATTTCACATTTTTTAGCAATCATTTGATCGACTCTAGGAAAAACACTAGGTAGTACAAAATGATCGATATCTGATCCAGAAATATTAGTTTTTGTGAATAAATCTTTAATTGCCTTGGGTACAATCTTCAAATAACCTTCATCCCTCACCCATCTCTCTTCCCAATTATAATCAAATTCTTCTGATGGACCTCTAAAATGGTCAACAAAATCAATACTTAATGATGAACTATTAATGTATTTTGCAATTAAATTTTTAGTATCAACAGCTATAGCAACTGAACCATCACCAAAATCTAACTCTTGAGAACTTGCTGATCTAGATTTTCTTTTATCAGCAGCAGAAACAATTGAATAACTACTATTACCACTCTTTACTTTATCAAGCGCCTGAATGAGCGCAGATGTACCTGATTTTAATGTTGATGAAATATCAATACACTGAGTTTCTTCCTCTAAAGTTAATGCAGCACGCATTATTCCTGAATTTAATCTATCAGCAAAAGGCATTGTAGTTGAAGCAAAAAACAAGGTGTCGACTTGAGACCTATCATCATCACCGCCTAAAATCCTTCTAACAGCCTCGACTGCCATTGTTACACTATCCTCATCCCAATTAGCCATTGCTCTTGTACCTTTTCCTTTACCCATAAGATTAGGTGCAATCCAAGAATTAGCCTGTGCTACAGTTTTTTTTGATAATCTAAGCCTAGGTAAGTACCCGGCTATAGATGAAATTCCTACATCAGTCATATTAATGTTCTCTTAATTTTATATTTTTAAATTATTTCTTATAAATTTGTTCACAAACCTGAATTTGTTCATCAACAAATCCCTCTGTGAAGGCAATCGCATCATTAAAAGATTTATATTTTCCACTAAAATATTCATCTGCTATCTTACCTTGATCAGATGCACTAGAGGTTATACTTCTAACTTTAAGTGTTTGAGATTCGGCTCCACCTGCAATTGAAACAAAAACGCCATTAAAAAAATCTGGATGACCATTGTCTTGTATTTCTTTTTCTAGGGAGTCCATAGCTTTTACAAAAGAGCTAATATTTTCCTGCTTTACCTTAAATCTTCCAACAATCTCGTGACCTGGCTCTAACCTAAAGCTCTTAAGTGATTTCCATATAGTTGAGTGCTTTATATTTCTTAAGTTTGAAATAGGTCCTGTTGCTTTGTATGGATCATACTTTAGAGATCCAATCATTGCAGCTTCAACACTTGGAAAAGCATTCCATATCATCATTTGACCAGGATATTGATTACCAGATCTAGTTATACAAACACCTGCGTCTGAGGAGCCGATTGCTTTAAATGCATCAGAGTTTTTCCTAAGAAATGATACATATTTATCAACATCAGAAGCTGAGACATATAATGATGTAAAAGCACCCTGTTCAGGCTTTATATGATCATCTGCTGATAAATTAATAGATAATAAAATTATAAATGTGAAAAGAATTTTTTTCATGGAAATACCCTCTTAATTTTGAATATACATTTACAGCAAATAATTAACAATAATGGAAGTTTTTTTTAACTTATAATTATATTCTTTTTCTTTCTGTACGATAAAACTTGAAAAAACACCATGTCGCAAAAGCAGTTAATAAGTGCCAAATACCATGAGGCTGTATAAATGAGTCAGGATTACAAAATTTTGTATCTGGATATCCTTGTAACCAAATTACAAAAGCTACTATATAGCTAGCCATTCCAAGAAAAAACCACGGGTTATAAGTTCTTATCTTAGTTGGCGTACTATTTGATAATAATGCAGGAAGCCAGAAAAGTATTATCCACCAATAATTTACTAAATCTGCAAAAATTTCAGTAGGAAAAATTCCAAAAATACTAGCCACTACAAAACCAATGAAGCCTGAGTACCATTTATTAATTTTGCCCCAAAATTTATAAAGAAATTCTGATATAATCCATAAAGCAATCGAAACTCCAAATAAATCAAGATTAATGCCCATATTTGTTCCAAAGAACCAGCTTAATAAAGAAAAAATAAATACAATCAATGTATATGTTGTAAAAAATCTCTTGAAAGACCAATTACCTAATTCCTTTAAATTATATAGCCAAGGAACAATAATGTAAGTGACCATACTTACGTTATCAATCCATTGTCCCCAATACGAATGCGTTCCATGCATTAGAAAAGATCCAGGACCAAGAAATATAACAACACTTGCGTATAATATTGAAATATTTGTTAAACCTGTAAAATCATTTGTTTTATTATCTTCTTTAGATAGGATCCAAAACATTATTAAGCCAGTAATCATAAAACCTACATTGCTGAAGGCATTTATCGGCTCGCGAAAAATACTTGGGCTAACCCTCTCGCACCATCGAGAAATATCACCAACAGATAAATTAGGCTCTAGAGTAACAATCAAACCAGCTTTTGCTAGAATGAAATATATTAAGAAAAACATTATGGATGCAGATAATGCTATGAAAAAAGAGTTTGTTTTTTTAAAAAAATTCATTGATACGTGAATCCATCATTTCAGAAAGTTTAATAGTTATTTTTTATTATTTATCTTTTACCTTTTATAGTAAATTATATCATACGTCTTTTTTTATATGTGAGGAAATTTATGGAAAAACTTAATAATCTTCTAAATACATTAACTCAACCATTTACAAATATTATTACTATTGTTGTGCAATTTTGTCTTGGTATCTCTTTTTTCCTTCATGGATACGGAAAAATACCAATGAGCGAAGGCTTTATAGGCTTTTTAGCTTCAAAGGGAGTTCCATTTGCAAATATATCTGCATATGTCGTTGCATGGGGTGAGATTTTGGCGGGAATAGGTATAATTTTAGGTGGACTGTTAATTAAAATATATCCAATTGTTGCTAATGTAATTACAAAGCTCTCTGGCCTAACAATAGTAATAATCATGATAAACGCTCTTGTAATTGCACACTCTCATTGGAGTATTTTCATTGGCGAAAGAGGTGCAGTTTTATTCGCAAGCGAGCAGCTTTTTTTATTAGTATTAGGTTTATTTTTTCTTGTTAAAGGAAATAATCAATAAAAATTTATCTAAGATAAATAAAAAAATTTTTATGTTTATAGAGTAACAATTATACCTTCATTTGGATTAATTTTTCCCTTAACAACATTTGAGTAAGTGGAAACAAAGCTATCTAATCCTCTAATATCCTTTATATCCATCCATTCCTTACTTTGTATTGCTCTAGAATTCATAAATAAGTTAGTTTTCTTATTATATCCATCATGACCCCAGTCAGCGATCCTTTTTTGTATATGAGATGGTGCAAAAAAGAACTCAGTTCTCTCTTCTGCAATAGCCTCAGGTAATACATCGTTAGATGGTGCCATGCTATCCCAATGCGTCATTCCAACGGTTAAGCATTTTAACATATTGCTGTTGAGAGATTTATATAAATAATTCAAAATCTGTTTATTTCCTGCCATATCAACAAGTACAGACCCAAGACTTGAGCTTATTTCTTCTAAATTATTGTAAGTAATTACTTTATCGTAGCAACCAAGACTTTTAACAAAATCTAAATTACTAGGGGATGTAAGTCCAATGATTTTTGGTGTATTTACCCCATCAGATAGGCCTTGTGCTAGGCCTATAGCTGTTTTACTTGAAGCACTAATAATAATGACTTGGGATGCATCAAAATAAGATTGATCCTGGAGGGCATCGCATAAACAAAATGCTGTAATATGAAGTGGAAATAGCAAAGCTCGAATATCATCCATTTCCTTATCATAGTTCTTTTCCCCAGAAAGCCTTATATAATTATTATAAACAGGAGGAAGTTCTCTTCGATGAGTCTTTCCATCAATAAAATTTTCTTTAGATATTTTTATTGGATTTAAATTTAAATAGTCTGACGGAGGAAAGTAACCAAAGAGCCTCTCACCTATAGATAAAGTATCATTATTAGTTTCGGTAATACGAGCAAATCCCCACATTGGAATGCAGCCCCAATCATTATTAGCGTTATCTGATGAAGGAAAGAAATTCCAATACCCAATTAGATCTCCAGCTACACCATAAGTAATATTATTTGAAGTAAATGAAAATTTTTCAATTTTAACAGTAATTTCACCGTCACTTAGTTTTAGGTTATTAGGGTCAACTTCTATAAGTCGAGTAGTATTTAAGTCACTTTTTAAAGTTTGAAATTCTCTCATTACTATACACTCCACTAATAAATATTATTAAAACTCTATAAAACAATTCCTAAATAAGAAACTATTGCCGTGGATGCCATAAGATAGGCACCGGGCATCTTTAATAGAGCTTTATGACTTCCAAGACCTAAATAAACGAACAATATGGCTCCGATTGCGTTTATTATAATTATTGGATAGGCAACAATTCTAAGTGATGGATTATAAGCAACAATTATTAAAGTAACCGCGCCTATGAAAAGAAATATAGTGAAAACATGCCAGCTAATAAGACTTAATGATTTTGTTAAAGCATCTAAATCACTTTTATTGATATCATTCATATAGATACGCGTTCCAATAATACCATGAATTAATATACCCAAAAAAGAAATAAAGCCGCCTGACATTAAAAACCAATAATTCATAATTTACCTATATAAAATAATAATTTATAAAACTTTATTAATGTAATTAAAGTTTATATTTAAAATATCAATACTCTTAAAATCTTTTATTTATTAACCACTGCATAGCCCCAATAATTATATCCTGCAATCTTTGGAGTTTTTGGAAGATACATTTCTTCCATTTGCATTATTTTAAGACCAGAATTTTCAATTAGCTTTGGAATATTTCTATTAATATTACACCCTCCTGCAATTTTACCCCAAAAAGCATTTACTCTGTTTTGCCATTTTCTTATATTTTGATCAGGTGAAACTCCATGTTCACAGAAAATCATTTTTCCATTATTTTTTAGAACTCTTTTAATTTCATCATTAGCCCTTTTAACCTCAGGAATAGTGCACATAGTGTAAGTAATTAAAACAGTATCAAAATAATTATCTGGCAAAGGTATATCTTCAGCGCTTGAGGAAATGAAATTTACGTCTAATCCTTCTTTTTTTGCAACTTTCTTTGCCATAACATTAAGTTCTTCTGATGGATCTATACCCCAAAGTTCAACAATTTTTGACTTATTATAAAAAGGTAAATTTAAACCTGAGCCAATCCCAACTTCTAGAATTTTTCCTTCAGCAAGAGGTGTAACTTTTTTTCTCTGAAAAGTTATTGGTTCAGATGCACATGCACAATTTAAAAATCTTGGTAAAATATATTTTTCATAAAAACTCATTTTTTGATTTCTCTTGTTATTTTTTAATCTTTATAGAGGTTTGGCAAATCTTCATCTGAAGTATTAATTATTTTATCAACCCAACCATGAAAGGTTTGGCCAGCTCCTTCATTTTTTCCAAACATTACATTATCTATCATACCAGTTTTTAAACCCTTTTGAAGTCTTATACCTGTTGTATAATCCTCATCACGTACAACATACTCAAGAAAGTCGAATTGTTTTTTTGCCTCCTCTTCTTGTTCTTTTGTGGGTTTATTTTCCATTAAATAATATTGTGTAGTATAGGACTCATCTGGATTATCACCCGGCATTAACTGAGATAAAAGAACGGCTCTTCCTCCGCCCATAAAGGATGCAATAGAGACATTGGGGAAAATCGTCCAAACACCACCCATCAAGTCACCTAAGGGCCATTCGTTTATTTTATCATAATCAGGGATGATATCCTCTCCTTCTGTAGAAGGGATAAACATATAAGGTGAGCTTACCCTCTGATGAGGGCCCCATTCGTATGGATTAGCTTGATTTGATATATCCTTACCAAAAGTTTCGCTATGTAAAACGGGTAAATGATATAAGTCTAAATAACCATCATAAGCAACTTTCCAATTAGGACCTTTTAAGACCCTAGTGCTAAAAACATGCCAATCAGATAAATTAAACATTCCAAGAAGTTCATCATAACCAAAAAGGAATTTCTCCATATCGACCTTGGAATCTGGTGTTAATATCACCCAAATTATACCTGCTTTTTCAAGAACGGGAAGCCTTACAAGACTTTTGCAAGTCTTATCTATGTCTCCAAAGTCTTCCTGAGATGAAATACCTATTAAAGATCCATCTTCACTATACGTCCACCCATGATATGGACATCCAAATCTTTTTTTATTTCCTACACCATTTTCGACCAATGCAGCACCTCTATGACGGCAAGCATTTAAGTATGCATTTAGGTCACCTTTAGAGTCTCTTGAAATAAGAACAGGTACGCCTAATGCATCAATTGATTTATAATCACCTGGGTTTGGTATTTCTTTGGATACACCAAGGACCAATGGTGTTCTTTTAAATATTAAATTAACTTCTTTCTGCCAAATATCAGGGTCATAATAGTTAGCAGCAGGTATTTCTAGAATACTATCAACATACTCCATAGTCCCAGCATCCGAATGCTTCTTATTATTTAAAGCCATTTCAATTAATTTTTCTCTACTCATGATACCCCCAGATATTAAAAGTTAAACAATCATATAAAAAAAATAGCTATGTGACTAATATTATTTATGGATAATAGAAGCTTAAAAATAAAAAAAAGAATTATAATTAGAGAAAAAAAGTTGAAACTGAAATAAAGATTTTGATTTTTGAAAAATTATTTTATTAATTATTTATTCAACATCTTTCTTTTTTTCGAGACTTATCTTGTCTTTAAGACTCATTATATAAGCGGATATAGATAAAATCAGTATCGCTCCAGCTTCCCCAAGTAACATTAATGCGTCCATATCCTTACTTTGCATAATAATTAAACGGCAAAGAGCTGTTATCGCAATAATTATTGGAAGCGTAACTGGAATTCGATTAGTGCTATAAAAAGCTCCAACCATTCCTATTATCTCAACATAAATAAATAACAAAAAGAGGTCGGCTAATTCAATAGCTCTTGCCTCGTACATTGAAATCAAGTATTGGGCTGCAGCTATGCATGCTGCTATGCCTATTATTGCCAAAAGAACCTTCTCACTTGAAACTGTTGTCCAATGAAGACCTTTAGTAATTTTTGTAAATTTAAAATCCATAAAACAACAATAACTTCATATCAGGTTAAATCAATAAGAAATTTAAATTTGATTAAGATCTGAAAAAGTAAAATATATTAAAGATAGTGAATAGTTTTTGGTGTTCAATTTATAATAATTAATAAGAGTTTAAAGTCGTTTTAATGCTGTAAAAATTTAAGTTCTATACAAATTTACTACAGTTACTCCAACAACAATAATAAATAAACCTATTATTGATTGCCAGTTTAACGTTTGTTTGTAAAAAATATAACTTAAGATAGCTATTGAAAAAATACCTAACCCTGACCAAGACGCATAAATAATCGCAAGAGAAAGTTTTTGAGATATTAATGCTAAAAGATAGAAAGATAATCCATAAGAAACTAACAAAATAAATGTTGGAATAAATTTTGAAAAATTTTGAGAAACAGGCAAAAGCATTGTGCCAATAACCTCAAGTGCAATAGCGGCAAAAAGAGTTAAATAGACATTCATTAAGATATTTTCTTAAGAATTATACTTCCAGCAGAATATCCGGCTCCAAAAGAACATAAAACTCCAATTTCATCACTTTTCATATCCTCGCTATACAAAGAAAAGGCTATTATAGAGCCTGCTGAAGAAGTATTTGCGTAATCCTGTAAAATATTTGGTTGCTCATGATCCTCTGGAATCCGTCCTAAAACTTTCTTTCCAATAAAATCATTCATGCTTTTATTTGCTTGGTGAAGCCATAATCTTTTTATTTCATCAATTTTAATTTTTTCTTCATCAGCGTGATCAATAATAAGCTGGCTAACCATTGGAACAACTTCCTTAAAAACCTTTCTTCCTTCTTGCATAAACAATAGATCTCTATCTAAAGGTGACGATTTCTTTGCATTATTTAGAAATCCAAAATTATTTCTAATGTTATTTGAAAATTGAGTAATACATTTAGTGGATAGTATTTCGAAAGAATTATTTGATTGAGTTGTTTCTCTCTTTTCAAGGATCATAGCAGTACAGACATCGCCAAAAATAAAATGGCAATCCCGGTCTTTAAAATCTAAATGACCTGAGCAAATCTCAGGGTCCACTATTAAGATAGTCTTAGCGCTTCCTGATTTGATCATATCTGCAGCAGCTTGAATAGCAAAAGTAGCAGATGAACAAGCTACATTCATATCAAATGCAAAACCTTTTATACCAAGTAATTCCTGTACCTCTATTGAGATTGCAGGATAGGCCCTTTCAAGGTTTGAACATGCCGTTATAACAGCATCAATATCATGAGGCTTTTTCTTAGCCTTCTCCATAGCTTTTTTCGCTGCCTTTAAAGACATTTCAGCAAGAATTGATGGTTCATCATTACTTCTTTTATCTAAAATTGGATGCATAATATTAGGATCAAGGATACCTTTCTTATCCATCACATATCTATTTTTAATACCCGAAGCATTAAAAATGAATTCTTCATTTGATAATTCTAAAGCAACTTTATTTCCGCGGCTTATATCATCCTCATTATTAGAATTGTAACTTTCAGCATATGAATTATAGGCGTTTACTAATTCTTTATTAGTTATTGATTCTTCTGGTGTAAAAACACCGGTACCGCTGATAACAATTTGTTCCATAATATTAAGATAAAACGAAATTTAAGATTTGAACAGAAAAACCTACTTTGAAAAAATTATAAGATTTTAAAACTACTCGACCGTTACGGAGTTGTTTAAAACTGTTATTGAGTTAATTATCATTATCATTGATTAAAAGCTTTAATTAATGTTTTGCCTGTTCTTTTCTAAGAGTATAACCAGCTAATATAGCTAAAATAAATAATGCAGGTATATCTCCCAAAAAATGCCCCATTTCATGATCATCAATAATTGCTTGATAAGCCATAATTCCACCATGAACAATACTGCTCCAAACAACAAACCATACAAACATATAATGTTTTACTGGTTCTTTTGATGCAATGATCATCATAACTCCAAGAGTCATATAAACGCCTTGAATCATCATCTCATATTCCCATTGCCCCGGACTCCAAGCCCAGCCACCTAAAGGATCAAGCTTCATCATTGGTATAATTAATATAAATGCTATTCCAAAAACTCTTAAAGTATTTCTTAATATTGATAAATTATTCATGCTTTCCTCTCAAAGTTTAATTCACTGTTATGTTCTACTCCACGGTAACTGATTTAGCTAAATTTCTGGGCTGATCAACATCTGTACCCTTCAAAAGAGCAATATGATAAGCAATTAGCTGATTTGGAAGTGTATAAACAAATGGAGCTGTAATAATATCGGTTTTATCAACAATAAAGGTTTTTACCTTATTTTTTAAATAACCAATATTATTTAAGCCCTCTTGATCCGTTAATAAAATAACAGATGCATCCCTTGCTATAACCTCATTAAGATTTGAAACTGTTTTTTCATATAGACGATTGCTAGGAGCCATCATAAAAACTGGTAAATCTTTTTCTAGTAAAGCTATAGGGCCATGTTTCATTTCGCCTGCAGGGTAGCCTTCAGCATGAACATAAGAAATTTCTTTGAGCTTTAACGCCCCTTCCATGGAAACTGGGTACATCTGCCCTCTTCCAAGGTATAAAGTTGTTGTGATATCAGAAAGATCATGCGCAAGATCAATAATCTCATCCTCTTTATCTAAAGTATTCGATATCAACCTTGGGATTGATAAAAGAGATTGAACATATTGTTTTTCCTGATCTCGATTTAAAGAACCGTTCGAAATACCTATCTTAATTGCCAAACAAGCTAAAACTCCAAGCTGGCAAGTAAATGCCTTTGTTGAGGCTACGCCAATCTCTGGACCTGCAAAGATTTTAAGAGAAGCATCTGAATTTCTGCACATTGTTGAATCACCAACATTAACAATAGAAATAGTTTTTTGACCTAATGACTTACAATGTCTTAAAGCCGCGAGTGTATCAGCGGTTTCACCCGATTGCGAAATAAAGATCGTAAGCCCATTTGAGTCCATAGGTGGCTCTCTATATCTAAATTCAGAAGCTATTTCTACATCCACTTTAATATTAGTGAACTTTTCAAACCAATCTCTAGAAATGAGTCCGGCATAATAAGAGCTCCCGCATGCAACTAATGTAACGTTACTAATACTAGCAAGATCATAAGGTAAATTTGGCATATTTAAGGTGCCATTATCCATATCTATATAATTTGATAGTGATTTACCAATAACCTCTGGTTGTTCATGAATTTCTTTTGACATGAAGTGCTTAAAAATACCTTTTTCAGACAAGGAAACACTTTCAATAATACTTTGTCTCTCTCTATGAACAATAACATCAGATTGATCAAATATATTATAAGAATGACTTTCAATGACAGCTATATCACCATCTTTTAAATACGTAATATTATCAGAATAAGCACTTAATGAGTAAGTGTCTGAGCCTATATAATTTTCACTATCAGACGAACCAATGGCAAGAGGGCTTCCCCCTCTTACAGCGTATAGCTTCGAAGGATCATTAGCCACAAGAACACCTAGGGCATAAGTTCCTCTAATATCATTCATTGTGGCTCTAATAGAATCGTAAGAGTTTAATCCTGACTTTAGATAGGATGTTATAATATGACATACAACCTCTGTATCAGTATCGCTAGAAAATTCAACGCCAGATTCAATAAGTTGATTCCTTAACTGATTATTGTTTTCAATTATGCCATTATGAACAACGGCCACTTTATCTGTAATATGGGGATGAG